>Ga0209751_10000502_pt1 | contig 41793 bp, 29 predicted proteins | sample RifCSP13_1_FD_184019 | JGI IMG/M metagenome (GOLD analysis project Ga0209751, IMG submission 184019) | Soil microbial communities from Rifle, Colorado - Rifle CSP2_sed 13_1 (SPAdes) (version 2) | ecosystem: Environmental > Terrestrial > Deep subsurface > Rock core/Sediment | place: Rifle...
TCGGGAGGGATTCTCGAAGGAAACATCACGTTCAACCCAGAGGCGACGGAGGCTGTCGAGACCGTGTTTCTTCCTAAACTCTAGCTCGGACTCGTAGATGCCAATCGCTTGGAGGAACTCCACGCGCGTTCCGTCGGGCAGATTGAGGGTTGGGAGGATCTTCTCGTAGGGGCCTAGGACGAGGAATCTGTGCATCTCCGTTCCGGGCCAAACGGGCCCCGGAAGGTCCAGCGAGTGACCCTGGCCCATCGCCTGTTTGAAGATGGCGGAATACGTCGCGAGCGCGGCCAGAGTCGACATGACCTCGTCTTTCTCCGGCAGAAGTCCGATGTAAAACTCCATCCGATGGCTCGGATCGTGGCCGTCGAGCGGGTGAACGCTGCTCCCCACGGTTGCGTACAGCGCAACGCCTTCAGGATTCGTGCCAGCGGTCGCGTCCCACTTATGCACCTCGACGTAGTGTCCTTCGATCTGAAACCAGAGCCAGCGAGAAGGTTCGCCCCAGACGGAACGATAGTGGCCTGCGACGGCACGTGCCAAGGCATCTTCCTGCAGGACACTCACGCCCCGTACTTGGCCGACCGGTCCGCAAGGTCGAGCACGAGGGGCATCAGGTCGCGCCCGCGGAGACGGCCGAGTCCGCCCCGCATTGCGGACACCTCGTCGAACGCCCTCGTGTCGTCCGACCGGACGCCCTCGCCAAACACGAGGAGGGGCACGGGGTCCCCGGAGTGGTCCTTCCGCTCGCACGGCGTCGAGTGATCGCCCGTCACCGCCAGGATCGCGTCCGCGGGGAGATGACCATGCAGGTATCCGAACATCTGCTTGTCGATCCGCTCGAGGACCTCGACCTTCTCCATCGACTTGCCGTCGTGGCCGCAGAGGTCCGGCGCCTTGACGCTGACAAAGACGAAGTCGCGGGTCCCGAGCGCCTCCACCGCCGCCCGCGCTTTGGCGGCGAAGTCGGAGTCGAGCCCGCCTGTCGCGCCCGGCACGTCGATCAGCTCAAGGCCGACGCTCCGGCAGATGCCCTTGATGAGCGCGACGCCGGCGATCGCCGCGGCCGAGAGCTCGTACTTCGCCCCGAACATCGAGATGTGCGGGAACACGCCGGCGCCGCGCGTGAGGATCATGTTCGCGGGCGGCCTGCTCGCCCCGACGCGTTCCCGGTTCACGTCGTGACTCACCATGATCCCGTGCGCACGCTTCTGGAACTCGTTCAGGATGCGCGCGGTCTTCTCCGCGTCCGGATGCAGGGCCTTCGCGGGGAGGACGCGGGCGCGGTCCGCGTGGGGATCCGTGTCTGTCACGCGTGGGTCCAATCCCGGCCCGCGGAACACGAGGGCGGCGCGGTGCTCCGTCCCCGCACGGCAGAGGACGTCGATGTCCTCGACGCGCGTGTTCAGCGACGCCGCCAACCGGTCCGTACCCTCGCGGATCCGGCCGGCGCGACGGTCCATGATACGCCATCCGAGGTCGACCGTCGCCCAGTTCGCGCGGAACGCGACGTCCCCGGGTTTCATGTCGATGCCGACGCCCGCGGCCTCGAACGGCCCGCGGCCGGTGTACACGGCCTCTGGGTCGTACCCGAGGAGGGCGAGGTGGGACGTGTCGCTCCCCGGGCACACCCCGGGCGCGATCGGGTCGAGGAGTCCCGTGGCCCCGTTTGCGGCGAACCAGTGCAAGTGCTCCGTGGCGGCGGCCTGCAAGGGCGTCTTGCCGCCGAGGTCCTTGATTGGGCGGTCCCCGAGCCCATCGAGGACGACGAGGAGGATCCTTCGAGTCACGGAGGGGGACACGCCCGCCGTCTATTAGGTTTCGACGGGGCGGCTATTGGGGCGGTGCGCCGCCAACCGGATCGGTCCCTTAGAGGCGGTCGAGAATCTCGCAGAATTCTTCCACTGTCAAGCCGGACTTGCGAATCTGGGAACGCAGCGTACCCCGGTCCAACTCTCGGTGAAGGGGCACGCTGAGCACCGCTTCCGTTTCTGGCTTCCCAAGGACAACGTGGCTCCCGTGCCGCCGCAAAGGAGTCCATCCGGCCTGCAAGAAAACCCGAACCGCCTTCTGTCCGGAGATCACCGGAAGCTTTGCCAACGTGCATCCGCGCCTGATGCCTACACAGGGGCTAGCGCGAACCGGACCCGAGCGACGCTCCTACGCGACGGGCGACGCCTCTTCCTCTCCGCCATCCCCGCGAGGACCTCCAAGCACAAGGCCAGGGCCTCCGAGAAGTTCGCCGTCGCTTCCTCAATCGTCCGTCCCTGGGTTATGCAGCCAGGGATCTCCAGGCATCTGGCGACATACCACCCGTCTTCCCCCGGGACGATGTCGGCGGTGAACACTGCGGGCGAGATCGCATGCCGTTTCCGTGGCAGGGTCCGTTTCCTCATAGGGAACACCCGTGCGGCCATCGGATGGCTGCACGTCGTGGGGCACTAAGGACGAGCGTAGTACATGTATCAATCGGTCGTCAATCAGCTCTACAGAAAGGTAAGTCGGTCCCGCACGCGCACGCCCGTGCGGGCCGCCGCACTGTCACCGTTGGCGGCGACCTCCAGGAACCCATGGCTCCCCACCGTCAGGAGGAACGCGCCAGGCGCCGCCATGGCGTACGTGCGGAGGAACGTGGCGGCGAAGTCGTGCGATGCGACGTTCACGCGGACGGTCGCTCCATAGGGCCATCGTGATTCCGCGTCCGCACCCAAGACGTTCGTGACGACGTTCCCGAAGCGGTCCACGTAGATCACCTCCGCCGCCAAACCCAGCGCCGTTTCTTCTGGACGACCGAAGTCGAGCTCGACGACGTCCCGGATCGACGGTCCGAGGTCCGCCACCTTCGCCCCAAGCGTGAGGTGCGCCGCCACGGGGGCGAACACGTCCCGCCCGTGGAACGTCGGATGGACGGGATGCCGCCAATACGCGGCGTTCGTCAGGTGCCGGATGTCCTTGATTCCCATCCGTCGGGCGGCCGGCATGAGGACCCCGTTGTCCGGCCCGACGAAGACCGCGCCCTCGCAAACCACCGCCAATCCGCGACGCTCCGTGCCCACGCCGGGGTCGACGACGCCGACGTGGACCGCGAACGGGAAGTGCGGGGCCGCGTGGAACATCGCGAACGCACCCTCGCTCACGTGTCCCGGCGCGACGTCGTGGCGCACGTCCACGATGTTCGCCTCGCGGTTGATCCCAAGGATCACGCCCTTCATCGCCGCCACGTACTCGGACGCGCCGAAGTCCGTCGTGAGGGTGACGATCACGCGCCCCTCATCGAGCGATGTCCGCTAAGACCCTAACGCCCGATCCGCCGCAGGCCTTCCCGGATCGACTCCAGCTCCTTCCGTTTGCGGTTCAACTGTTGATCCGTCGCCTGGAGCTCCGCCTCGCGACGTTCCAATGCCTGCACCCATTTCTTCAACTCCTCCCTCTGCTTGCCGAGGACCTTCGCGTCCGCCACCATCTGCTTGCGCTCCTCATCGAGGTCCCGCGCGCTCTTCTCGAGCCCGCCTTCCTGCGCCTTGAGGGACCGCTCGATCTCTCTCAGACCTTTCGTCCGCGACCCGACCTCTTCCTGCCACTGCCCGAGCCGACGCTCGATGTCGTCCTCCCTCCCCGCCATCTCGCGCTCCTGCGCCGCCACGGCGGCCTCGCGCTTCTCGATCTGCGCCTCGCGGTCGTCCCGCATCTTCAAGAGCTTCTGGACCTCCGCGCGGGTCGCATCGAGGGTCCGGCGCTCCGCATCGAATGCGGACCGCTCCTTCTTCGCCGCCGCCTCGGCCTCCTTCCGTGCCCCCTCGAACTCCTCGCGGGCGGTGTCGAGCAGGCGCTTCGCGAGCTTCTGGTCCTCGACGAGCAGCTCGGCCTCCTCGAACCGCCGCCGGATCGACTGCTCACGCTCCTTGAGCGCCGCCTCCCGTTCCGCGACCTTCTTCGCCTGCGCCTCCGCGTCCTCGAGCCGTCCCTCCGCCTCCGCGCGCGCCTTCGCGGCCTTCGATTCGAGCTGCTCGAGCTTCCCCGTGACGGCGACCTCTTTGGCCGCGAGCGCCTCCTGCGCGCTCCGGACCTTCTCGTTCAACTCCTCGAGTTCCTTCGCCCGACGCGCGAGGGCGTGCTCCGTCTTCCGCACGCGCTCCCCGCGCTCCTCGAGCTCCGCCGCGCGCTTGGCGACGGACGCGCCCGTCTCCTCCTGCGTCCCCTTCGTCTTCTCGACCTGCCCGGCCAATTTCGCGAGGCGCGCCTCCCTCGCCGCAAGCTGCTCGTCCTTCCGCTCGAGCTCGCGCGCTTCCGCCGCCAGCGCCTTCCGTGTCTCCGTGATCTGACGAGCGTCCCGCTCGACCAGGTTCGATTTCTCCTGGACCTCCTTCTCCTTCTCCGTGAGCGTGGACCGCCAGCGGTCGACCTTCGCCCGGTCCCCCTCGATGGACTCCGAGCGCTTCGCCGCGCCCTCCCGGGCGGCGTCGACGGCGGCCATCTCCTTCTCGAGCTTCTCCTGGAAGATGGACACCTCCTGCTCCCGCTGGCCGAGCTCCTCCGCCTTCGCGGTGTACGCGTCCCGCGCCTGCTCGGCCGCGGTCTCTCGCGTCTCGATCCGGTCGTCCCTCAGCTGGAGCGCGGTTTCGAGCTGTGCTACCTTCCGCTCGCGCGCCTCGAGGTCCGCCTCGCGTCTCTGCGCTTCGGAGGCGCGGGAGTCGACGTCGACCCGCGCGCTCGCGGCCTTCTGCGCCTCCGCCGCCAACGTCTGCGACAGGTCCCCGAGATGCTTGCGCTCCGCCGCCAGCGCCTCGTGGAGGGCGCGGATCTCCTCCTCCCGCGTCGCGAGGAACCCCTCCTTCGCGGCAACCGTCGTCTCGCGGTCCGCGGCCTCCTTCTCCCTCGCGTCGAGTTCCGTCTCGCGCGCCTCGAGCGCCGCCCGCGCCCGCTCCGCCTCTGCCATCAACCCGCGACGCTCCGCCTCGGAGGCCTCGTCCTCCGTGCGGCGTTCCGAGAACCGCTGCAGGATCTGCGCGCTCGAGTCCCGCAGCCTCGAGAGTTCCCCCTTAAGGTCCTCGATCTCCTTCTGCTCGTCCCGGCTTCGCGCGTACTGCTGCTCGAGCTGCCACTTCCGCTTGAACAGGTCTTCCTCGCGCTCAAGGGTCGCCTGCTCGCGCGACCGCTCCTCCTTGAATTCGCGCGTCCGCGCCTTCTTGCGCTCTTCCTCCTCGCGCGCGACGCCCGCGAAGATCGCGTCGTAGTCGGGGACCGCGTCGAGCTTCGCCTCCGGGAACGTCTCCGCGAGCTGCGGGATGTTCACGTGGCTCGTCTTGTGATCATAGGAGCGGACCTCGAGGACGCAGTTGTCGCTCAGGGAGTCGCGCGCGATCTCGCGCACGGCGTCCCGGCCGTTCATCGCATTCTCCCCGACGAGGTGCCCGGCGATGACCTCCTTGCCGTTCTGCAGCAGGAGGATGCCGTCCGCCTGGACCTCGCCGCGGTACACGGTCGTGTGAACCCGGCCGTTGAACTTGCCCTGGCGCAGCTCGCGCAGGAGCTCGTCGAGCACGCCCTTGCCGCCAACGAGCTTGCGCTCCAGTTTCCCGGGGGGTAGCTCCATCCCGAGCGGTGCACGGGGATTCGGGATAAAAAGGGCTCGCCCCGAGCAAATGTTCTTGGCCCGCGCGCCGTTCCCGGATTCGCCCCCGTGATGTGAAGAGGGTCAGCCGAGCTTGTGACGACCCCTATGAGTGCTGAGGGGCTTCACCGGAGCGGCGCCCAGAAGACCGTCATCATCTTCGCCCCGCCGTCGGCCTGGTGTTCTCCGGGATCGCAGACGTAGAGGTCCCCGGGTGGGCTCGGGCCCTGCAGTCCCTTCGCGTGGACCTTCCCCATGAACGTCTGCCACGCGTTGCCGAGGCCGCTGTACGGGCCCTGATACACGTACCATGCACACTTTCCATGCACGTGAAGCCAGTCGGGCAACTCTCCGACCTGGACGTCCCCGTTCGCGAACGACTCGAACTGGCGGTGGATGTCGGCGTCATTCATGGTTGGGGGAATCGTGCGTCGGCGCTAAAGGGTTGCGACACGCCGAGGAGGCCCGCGCCCCGCACCTTTATTCCGCGCCCCACGTTCTCTCGACGATGCTCCGCGCGGACCGGGTCCAGCCGAGGGCGTACCAGGTCAAGCTCGCGGAAGAGGCAGCGGGTTCGAACTCCCTTCTCGTGCTCCCCACGGGGCTCGGGAAGACCGTCGTCGCCTGCTACGTGATCGCCGGCCGACTCGCAAAGAGTGGCGGCCGCGCGCTCATCCTGGCCCCATCGCGCCCGCTCGCGGACCAACACCGCAACACCCTCGGAGAGTTCCTCGACGCGGGTCCGGTCGCGCTCCTCACGGGGAACGAGACGCCGCGCCGCCGCGCGGGCCTCTGGAACTCGAGAAGGGTCATCAGCGCAACGCCGCAGACCGCGATCAACGACGCGCTCGCGGGAATCGTGCCGCACGATCTGGCGGTGGTCGTGTTCGACGAGGCGCACCGGGCGGTCGGGGACTACGCGTACGTCCCGTTCGCCGCGTGGCTTCGCCGCCATTGCCCCGACGCGCTCGTCCTCGGCCTCACGGCCTCCCCGGGCCACGAGATCGAACATATCGAGGAGGTGTGCCGCAACCTCGGGATCGCGCAGGTCCTCATCCGCACGCGCGACGATTCCGACGTCGCGCCCTACGTGGAGAAGGTCGATGTGGATTGGATCGAGGTACAGCCCTCCGAGGTCATCACGAAGTCGGCGGACCATCTGACGAAGTTCGTGCACGAACGCATGAACGCGCTCCGGAAGTACGGGTTCCTGCGGAACCGGAAGAACACGCAGGTGCGGATGGCGGACCTGCAATCCGTGGCGGGGCAGATCTTCGCGCGGCGCAAGGGCGACCGCGCGCCGTACCTGTTCCAAGCGTCCCGCCAGCTCTCCCTCGCCCGCATGGGGATGCACGCCGCGAACACGGTGCAGCGTGAGGGCGTCCACCCGTTCCGAAAGTTCGTGACGCCGAAGACAAAGCCGGGGCGGACGAAACTGGACGCGAGCTTCGTGAACGACGCACACGTGGCCCGCGCGATCAAGCTGGCAGCGAAGTGGAAGGGCACGTCCCACCCGAAGATCGAGCCGCTCCTCGTCCTCCTCCACGAGAACGCCCTGCCGGGCCGGAAGATCATCGTCTTCGCGGAGCTCCGGGACACGGTGGACTACCTGGTCGACCTGACGCGAAAGGAAGGATTGGCGGCGGAGCGGTTCACCGGTCAGGGGACACGCGAGGGCCGCAAGGGGATGACGCAGAAGGAGCAGCGTGCGGTCCTCGAGCGGTTCGCGGTCGCGCAGTTCCCGGTCCTCGTCGGCACAAGTATCGCGGAGGAGGGCCTGGACATCCCGCAGGTCGACCTCGTCGTCTTCTTCGAGCCCGTCGCGAGCGACATTCGCCTCATTCAGCGCAGCGGGCGGACGGGGAGGGACGCTCCCGGCCGCGTCGTGATCCTGACCACGGACCGGAGCCTGGACGAGAAGTACCTGTGGTCCGGCTTGAAACGGGAGAAGCGGATGAAGCGCCTCGTGCGGAAGCTCGCAGACGTGGGGCTCGAGAAGCTCGCGCCCCCGCCCGTCCCGATCGCGGAGCCCCCGGCGAAACGCGCGACGCAGTCGGCGCTCGACCGATTCGGCTAGTTGCATGTACGCTATTCCTTTAAGCGCCGTTGGCGCATCACAGGGTCGAAGGGAAGGGATTGGCACTCGGCGGAACGCCCTCCGCCTCAGACGTAGAGGCGGTGGACTGGGACACGGCGTACTGGCACTCCGCGGTATCGCGCCGCGTGTCGTTCGACGTCAGCGGACTGCCCATCCCCCAGGGCTCCATGCGCGCGTTCGTCGTGAAGGGCCGCCCGGTGATCACGTCCACCGCCAAGGGGCTCGCGCAGTGGCGGCAGCTAGTCGCGCTCCGCGCGCAGGAGGTCGCACGGGAGGTGTTCGAGGGGCCCGTCTGCATCGACCTCCACTTCCGCATGCCGAAGCCGAAGTCCGCGCCGAAGAAGAAGCGGACGTACGCGACGAAGCGGCCCGACCTCGATAAGCTGATCCGGAGCGTATTAGATTCTGTCACGCACGTCCTAATCCGGGACGACGCGCAGGTCGTCGAGATCCGCGCGACGAAGGACTACGGCAGCCCGCCCGGCGTGCGCGTGACCCTCGAGGAGATCGCCGAGTAGCTAGCGAAGGGCCGTCTTCGCCTTCGCCAGGTCGCTGACGACCATCGCGATCTGCGTCTTCCCGCCCTTCGACCCGAGGATGTAGATCGACTCGACGTTGACCCCCTGGCGGGCGAGGCGCCGCGCGATCTTTGCAAGCTCCCCCGGCCGGTCCATGAGCTCGACGTCGAGGATCTCGTTCAGCTCGAAGCCCAGGCCCGCGTTCTTGAGCGCCCTCTCCGTCGTGGACACGTCTCCAGTGATGATGCGGAGGAACGCCTTGTCGGAGCCGCCCTCGCTCGAGATCGCCTTGATGTTGACCGCGTGCGTCGCGAGCGCCTCCGTGATCCGTGCCAGCTCCCCCGTCTTGTTGTGGACAAAAATCTTGAATTCCTTCATCGGAATCGGCGTCGGATGGCTCTGCAGGGTTAATAGGCTTACGCCGGGCGGGCTGAGGAGATGCCGAGGGAGTCCAACGCCGAGTCCACTAGCCGTTCCGCCTCGGAAAGTTCCGGAGGAGAAGGTCCCGCGCCGTACCGCTTGAAAACGATGCTCCGCTGATAATTCGCCCCAAGGACGAGCAGCGTCATCGCGCCGCCGAGGACGTGAAACGCGGGAGCCTTTGTGAGGCCATAGACCGTCCCCTTCTTCTCCAACCGATGGTCGATGCCCCCAGCGTCAAGTGCTCCGTTGATTGCCGCAAGGATTTCCGCCTTCCTGTGGCGTTCGTAGCGCACCGACATCCGGGCCATCCTTCGGTCCCGGAATCTGAGCCCAACCAGCATCAGCGGAAAATTGAGAAGGATGATGACCGGAATAAGAACCACGCTTAGCGGGACAGGGCGTCGAGGGCCGGGCGCGAGTGCGAACAGGATGAGGAACAGACCTCCGAAGCCGACTATGCCCCCGATGAGGAGAGGGGTGGCGAAGTTGCTCGGGCTCGTCTCTTGGACCCGGACCCAGAATCCATACCTCGCCCGGTTCAAACGAATCAAATAGACCATGATGAGGGATGCCCATAGGATCACCGGGGCTGTCCACAGAACGAGCACCTCGGGGACCGATGCCGCGGCGATCAACATGAATACCGGCAGAAACGCGAAAATCCAGAAACCGCCCCATCCGGCGATCCGGTGGAAGCGACGCAGGAGCATGCGGAACTCCGTCGGTTGCGCGGCCGCCAGGGATGTCAATTGTTCAGTCCAATCCCCGCAAGGGACTCGACGAATAAGGAGATTGGTGTTTCGGTACTACGGCACGAGTCGGTTCCGGTCGCGCGGAAATAGGATCGCCTCGCGGACGTTCGGCAGGTCGAGGACTTTCTGCACGAGGCGGTCGATGCCGAGGCCCCAGCCGCCGTGCGGCGGCATCCCGTACCGGAACGCCTTCAGGTAGAACTCGAAGGACTCCGGGTTCAGGTTCATGTCCCGCATCCGCGCGACAAGGCGGTCGTATCGATGCTCCCGCTGCCCGCCGGATGCCATCTCGTCGCCCTTGAACTCGAGGTCGAACGAGTGTGAGTACGCGGAGTCGTCGTCCTTGACCATCACATAGAAAGGCTTGATCGCGGACGGGTAGTCGGTGAGGAAGAAGAGGTCGTGGCCCTTCGCCGCCATGGCGCGCCCCAGGACCTTCTCCGCCTCCGTGTCGAGGTCGTCCCCGTCGCGCACTGCTTTCCCCTCCGCCGCCAAAATCCCCAGCGCCTCGGAGTACCGCACGCGGGGGAGCGGGAGAGCGGGGACCTTTGGGTCCGCCGCCAACGCCACGAGGTGCTCCCTTCCGTGGACTCGCACGTAGTCGATCCCGTGCGCGATGCACCCCTCGAGGATCCGCAGGAAGTCCTCCATGTCCTCGATCGGCGAGACCTCCGCGTCGAAGGAGAAGAATTCCGTGACGTGGCGCACCGTGTCCGAGGGCTCTGCGCGGAACGCCGGGGACATCTCGAACACGCGGTCCAGGCCCGTCGCCATGAGCATCTGCTTGTACAGCTGCGGGCTCTGCGAGAGGAACGCGACCTTCCCGAAGTAGTCCGTGCGGAAGAGGGTGGCCCCGCCCTCGGCCCCCGCGCCGGAGAGCTTAGGCGTCGTGACCTCGACGAACCGGTTGCGGTGCAGGTATTCGCGAATCCCTTGGAGGAGGAGGTCCCGGACGTGGAAGACCGCACGGCGCTCCGGCTTCCGGAGGTCCATCGTGCGATTGTCGAGGCGCGTGTCCATGTCCGCGCCGACCTTGTCCGCGACGCCGAGGGGGAGGGGGGTGGCGGCGGGGCTCATCACGTCGATCCGGGAGGGGAAGATCTCCCACCCGTTCCGCGCCTGCGCGTTCGCCTTGAGCACACCCTTGGCGGCGATGACGGACTCCCGCGTGAGGCCCGCCACGAGGTCGAAGATGGCAGGTTGTTCCTTCTTGCGCACCGCCAGCTGAAGGGTCCCCTCGCGCTGACGGAGGATCACGAACGCGATGCCGCCAAGGTTCCGGACGTCCTCGGCCCAGCCTGCGACGGCGACATCCTTCCCGTCGTCGGACGCAGAAAGCTGGCTGAGGGATGTGAAGCCCATTCGCGGCGGTATCCCCGGGCCGTATAAAACCCCGACGCACGGAACGTGTTGCGCCTCCCTACTTTCGCGTACCTCTAACAGGAACATCCATCTCGGTGTGGGAAGTGAGTCGACCATGTCTGAAAATGCGGGCCATTTGCCGTTTTCTGTCCCCGGAGAATGGGTTCGCGGTTTCATCGTCACTTGGGATGTCGACAGCGGAAGTCGAACGCAATGTACTCGTGTTCGCCGGTTTGTGTTCGGCGATTCAACCAAGCATGATGGAAAGACCTATCGCCATCCGGGTTTCGTGGCGACGCCCGGTGTCGTTCGCCTTGGCCAGTCTGTGCTCTTCGTGGCCGAAGGTCGCCTAGAGGAATCCGGAACGTCCTCAGAGCGAACGAGGTGAGGCACGGCATCGTTCGCGCAGCCTTGGGAGACCTCGTCGTGGAGTCTCCGTCAGCGCTCAAACCGACGCCTCGCCCATCCCTCTTGGACTCGTTCAGATGAGGTCTTCGAACTCCTTCACGAGCTCCGGATACCGCTCCTTGATTGCGATGAGGATGCGGTGCACGGAGAGCTTCGTGAGATTCGCGGTTGCGAGCACATCGATGATCTTGTCGAACGCCACGTCGGTGAGCGTCGCGAGCTTGTTCTTCGCGACCCAGTTCCGCCACAACTGCTCCTCGAGCACGGCGCGCCACCCCTTCTCGTACGCCTGCAGCGCGTCCTTCGAGAAGTCCCCCGACTCCGCACACGTCGCGAGGACCTCGCCCAGGATGCGGCCCGCGCGGCACCCGTTCCCGATGCCCCCGCCCGTGATCGGGTCGATCATCCGCGCCGCGTCCCCGACGATGGCGATCCCGTTCCCCACGGTCTCGGGCAGCGGCGGGGACGTGCTCACGCCGCCCGTGACCATGTCGAGGAACTGCGCGCGCCGGAACCGCGCGTCTGCGGCGATCCACCGGTCGAGGTACATCTTGATGTCCGTCTTCCCCTTGAGCCGGTTCAGGGACACGCCGATGCCGACGTTCGCGGTGCACTCGTCCTTCGGGAAGACCCAGACGTACCCCGCGGGCGCGACCTGGTTCCCGAGGTAGAACTCGCAGTAATGGGGGAAGTCCGGATCGGGGTCGATGTTCGTGAGGCGGTACTGGAGCGTGCCCGTGATGTCCCCCGCCTTGAGAAGCGTCTTGATCCCCGCCCACCGCCCGACCTGGGACTCGAAGCCGTCCGCAGCGACGACGCACCCCGCCGCGAGGTCGAACTCTTCGTCGAGGCGCTTCACGCGCACGCCCGTGACCGTGCCGTCCTCCTTGAGCAGGCCGACCGCGGTCGCCTTCACCCAGATGTCCGCGCCGGCCTTCGCGGCGTCCTTCGCGAGCGCCTTATCGAACCCGTCCCGCTCGAGGACGACGCCGACCTCGTTCCCCGCGTACTTCTCGTCGATCTTGAACGAGCCGCCGTTCGGGGAGATGACCTTCGCGCCGGACACCTCCTGCGCGACCCACTTCTTGTCGTAGGCGATATTGCACTCGTCGAGGAAGTGGCGGGCGATGCCCTCGCCGCACCGGACGGGGGAGCCGATCTCCTGGCGCTTCTCGATCAGAAGGGTGCGCGCCCCGCCGGCGGCCGCGTACCGCGCGGTCAGGCTTCCGGCCGGGCCCGCGCCGACGACGACGACGTCGTACCGGTCGACCAACATGCGCCCCGCCGTCTGTAACCGCCGCCGCCCTTAAGGCATTGCCGACATAGAGGGTGCAAGATCTCTCGGACGTGAGAAGCCGAGGCGGAAAGATAATCGGGCAGTCAGGTATAAATAGCGTCGGTTTTGGTGGTCGCGCGAATGGGCTTCCCCCTCAAAGGCCCCTCCCCTCGAAGGGCCGGACGGTGGTAGTTGTATGTCGTTAGCAACTCTCGCAACGAAGGTGACGAACGGGATCGTGGTGTGGACGCTCGCGACGGCCTTACTTGCGGTCGTCGTCCTCGTGGCGCCCACCGCCGCGGCCCAGAACTGCGCGCGGTCGGGAGCTCCACAGCCGGGAGATTGGATCATCGACGGAGGTGACCCGGACCCTACACAGGTCTGCGTGAACATCATCATCGTCATGGACGGTGATCTCATCGTGCGGAACGGAGGGAGTCTCATCATGCAGGGTGGCGGTCTGAAGTTCGTACAGGATACAACGAATGTGTACGGAATATCGGTCATCACCGGGGGCGACCTTACCTTCGCCAACTCCCAAGTCTGGACGGAGACCTCGCAGATCAACCCGTACATGAAACTCACGGTTTCCGTCTCCGGCGTGGGCTCCACGCTCACCCTCACGGACTCCACCTTCGCATTCCCGGGGACTCTCGACGTGAGCGCGGGCGCGGTGGCGACGTTCACCCGAAGCACGATCACGGGCACAACGACCAACCTCGGCTCGGTGTTCGGCACGCCCTCAGAGCGGGACGACAACGACGACGCCCCGGGTTTGACGTTCACCTCAAGCACCGTCACGTTCTTCGGCGGGCGCGTGGAGAAGCTGTATGAGTTTGGCGGTCTCGCCGTCGCCGATCCCCGACAGTCCATCCGGCTCATTGGCACGGCAACGATGACGGCGGTGGACACCTTCCTCGCGATTGACGTCAGCAACAGCACTGACCTTCACAACAGCCTCGCGCTTGCGGACACCTCGAACGCCTACCTGTATGGCGTGTCGACGGATCCCGAGGGGAACGGCGGGTCTCAGGACCTTTGGACTTCGCCAATCACCGCAGCCGGTACCGCACGGGCGGACATCTACCGGTGGGCGAATGCCCGGGTCGTCGACGTGAATGGCGTTCCTGTGTCCGGCGCGGACATCGACGCGGAATTCGCCGGTGCGCAGTCTGGCAACGCGACGTTCCGCGACAACTTCGGTCTCCTTGTCCCGCCCGCGAGCATCCTCTCCTACCTAGGAAAGACCGCGGCGACCTGGGATGACACAGGGGTCGACGGCCTCGCGCACTTGCCCCTCCTCTCGGACTGGATCGACGCGACGACGATGCCGAACTCCCGCTTCGTGGGCACGTTCAACTTGCATGCCACGGCGCCAACGCTACAGACCGGCGACGCGGGCCTCACGTTCGACGCTTATCCCCTGATGCTGGCGGCGAACGCGCAGAAGAGCGCGACGATCACGATTTCTACGTTGACGCTCCCGCTGCCGGACCTCGTCCCGCTCCAGCCAACGTTCGTACCTGCCTACCCGCTCGAGGGTGACACGATTGACATCACGGCGCCCATCGGCAACCAGGGCCTTGGCGGCGCGGCGAATGTCGTCGTCCGGATCTACGACGGCGTCACCCTTCTCTCGCAGCAGACGATTCCCTTCATCGGCGCGGGCAGCCAACAGTCGATCACCGCCACCCTCGTCTTCGTGTCCCCCGCAGGCTCCCACGTCATCCTCGTGAGGGTGGACCCGGACGGCAGCATCATCGAGGGCCCCGGTGCCGGCGCGGAGGCGAACAACGATGGCGGCTTCCCCCTACCCGTGACGGGTCTTGGGCCGGACCTCACCATCCAGCTCACGTTCAATCCCGATCCGGGATTCCTGAACAACCCCGTGCGCCTCGACGGGGCGGTCACGAACATCGGCGACGGGCAGGCCCTGAACGTAGTCATCGCTTTCTTCATGCAGGCGGCCGAGCCGGACGCCACGAGCACGCCGATCGGGAACGCAACAATCCCGCTCGTCGACGTGAACGGCACGGCCACCGCGTCGCTTGATTGGACGCCGACGAGCCTGGGCAGCTTCACGTTCTGGGCGTGGGCGGACTTCGAGGAAACGATTCCGGAGCCGTTGCCCTACGACAACCTCGTGAACAACAAGGATCAGAACACGCTGGTCGTTGGCGCCGCTCCGGACCTCGTCGTTTTCGCGCAGGACCTCACCCTGACGGACCCGTTCCCGCGGGTCGCCGCGGCCGGGCAAATCGACGCCATCGTGCGGAACGCGGGTCAGGCGGCGGCGGGTCCGTTCCGCGTGGACTTCTTCGTGGACGGGGTCTTCCGCGCCTCCTCAGTCTCCGGGGGTTTGGCGGCGGGAGCGAGGGTCACCCTGTCGACGGCAGGCGTGTCGTTCATCGCGTGCGGGTCCCATACGATCGGCGTGCGGGTCGACGCGGCGGATCAAGTCAGCGAGGGTCCCCTGTACGAGCTGAACAACATGCTCACCCAATCCGTCCAAGTGTACCCGGGCGACGTCGTGACCTGGAACTCAGGGACGATCACGGCCGACCAAGCCGTGTCCAAGAGCATTGAGATCAACGGCACGGTGGCGATCACGGACGCGAGGATTCTGGTCGTGCAAGACCAAGACCCGTGCGGCCGGTACTACATGAAGGTCCTCGCTGGGGGCAGTCTCACCTTGACGAATGCGACGCTCGAGAGCAACTGGCCTCTCATGATCTTCGTCGCGCCGGGCCCGCCCGGGCCCCCAGGTATACTCACGGCGACGGACTCGACGTTCAACCTCGACGTACAGGGGAACGGCGCCCTTCACAGCCAGGGCACGCTGACCGTCCGATCCTCCACGATCATGGGCAACGTCGTGGCGAAAGGCAACTCCGCGGATCTCCGCGGGGACACGTTCCAAGGGGCCCTGCTTAGCGTTGTCACGACGGGGACGAGCCGCCTCTGGGACGCCGACCTCGCTGGAGTCTCGACCATACAGCTATCCTCGGACGCAGCTGGCGGCGCCTTGGACTTCGACATCCGCAACGTGACGTTCAACGCCGCGCAGACGAGCCAGCTCGTGTTCTCCGGGGACCAGTGGGTCCAGCTCACCTCCGTCACCCTGACGAAGCCGGGCGACTGGTGGACGGGGATGGCCACGCAGAACGCACGAATCACGCGGTACTGGTGGCTCACGGTCTGGACCGTGGACGGAACGGGGACTCCGATAATCCACCCCACGACGATCGTCAGTCTCGAACGGTTCAACCCGACGGGGCCGACACCGGGATGGCAGGCCGCGCCCGCGTGCGCACTCGACGAGTGCTACTTCAACACGAATAATTCGTGGCCCGTGGGCATCCCGCAGGGCCGTCTCCTCTACCGGGCCCGCGCGGAGGACCGATACGGGAACCTCCCGCCCGAGATCCGCGCGACGTACCGCGCCTCCGGGAGCGCGCTCGTCGAATTCCTTCTCCGGTTCCCCGACGAGCTCGTGGACGGGCTCGTCGAGTCGGACCGCACCCTCGTCCTGGTCTTCTCCGAGCTCACGCCCGACCTGTCCATCGACGCGGTCGCGTTCAACGGCGGCAACGGGAACAACATCGACTTCCAGCCGCTCAACCGGGTTCTCACGATCGCCGCCACCGTGAACAACACCGGCGAGATCGTCACGCGCAACGTCTTCGTCCTCTTCTACAGTACGGACGTGGACTCGAACCTGGACGGATACATGGACAATGCGCATTCGGAGTATGTCCAGTCGGGCGCGTACATCGGCTCCGCCGGTCCGTTCAACGTGTCCGCTCTCAGCACGATGGTCTTCACCGTAACGTGGACCCCCGTCGGCACCCTCGAAGCCGCGCGGATCGTGAGCGCGGTCGTCGACCCCTCGACGGGCCCGGACCCTCGCGCGGGCGGGAACCTGTCGGAACTCAACGAGGCGAACAACGTGATGATCCGCACGATGACCGCGTTCATCTGGGCGGACCTCCACCTCGACCGGAACGAGCAGTGGGCGCTCCTCCCGCCGGTCCCCATCGCGAACAACCAGATCCAGATCTCCTTCAACGTGATCAACGAGGGGACCGCCGCCGCCACGGCCGTGACGTTCGGCGTCTACGACCCCAACAACAACGTCACCGTCGGCCCGAGTGTCGTCCTGGACGTGGGAAGGGGCACGGTGCTCCGCATCAATGTGGTCTGGCCGACCGCCGGACCCGGCAACCAGACGATCCGGATTCGGGCCATCGCGAGCGGGACCCCGGGGGTCGACCCCGCCCTGCGGCGAAACTTCGACTACGACTACGCGGACGTGCCCTCCGACAACTACGTCGACAACACGTTCACCGTGGTGACGCAACCGGAGCTCTCCTTGACCGTCCCGGCGCCCTTCCCGTCCCCGTTCCGCTCGCAACGGTTCAACCTCACCGTGAACGTCACGAACTCCGGGCAGACGGAGGCATTCGGCATCGACGTCCAGGTGACGGACGTCACGAATCCCCTCTCCCCCGTCATCCTCGGCGGCGTCACGATCGACGTCGCGCCAGGCTTCTCGATCCGCATCGTCCCCAACCTCCAGGGATTTACGACGAGCGGGAACCGCACCCTCGACGTGGAGGTCGACCCGGACAATCTCGTCATCGAACCGAATGAGGGCAACAACAACGTGACGATTCGGGTCACGGTCCAGGCGCCCTCGGGCGAGGTGCGCTTCACGGCGCCGACGGATCGGCAGGAGTTCCGGCCGGGCGCGGTCATCGCCGTCAGCGGCACGGTCGTCGGCGCGGACGGCTTCTCGCGGATCGCGGACGTCCGGGTCACCGCGAGGCTGATCGATCCGGCAGGGGTCGAGCAGGCCAACGCCGTCGGCGTATCCGCGTCCAGCGACGGCAATTTCCTGATCCCGCTCGTGATCCCCTCGCCGATCCCGGACGCGACGTACACCCTCTTGCTCGATGCGGAGGACGCGTCGATCGCCGACCAGCAGATTAGCGTCCTCATCCGGCTGCCGTTGCCCTGGTGGCAGGTGCCGTTCCTCGGCCTCCCCGTCTGGATCTGGCTCGTGGTCCTCATCGCCGCAATCGCCGCGATCGGTGGCGGCACGGCGTACGTCAAGTTCGTCGGCCTCGGGAAGCTCGTCGAGTGCGGCGAGTGCGGCGCCTTCATCTCGGAGGACTCCACGACGTGCCCCAAGTGCGGCGTCGAGTTCGAGAAGGACATGGCGAAGTGCTCGAACTGCCAGGCGTGGATCCCTGTCGACGTCAAGCAGTGTCCGGAGTGCGGCGTCGAGTTCGCGACGGGCGAAGTGCAGGTCGCGGACTACGAGGCGAAGATGCGTCAGCAGTACGAGGAGGTCAAGCGGCGGTTCCGCGAGCAGTCCTCCCAGGAGCTCGGCCGTGCCCTGACGGAGCGCGAGTTCGAGGACTGGTGGCGCGCACAGCCGACGTTCGTGACCTTCGAGGACTGGCTTCGGGAGGAGGAGGAGATGCGCCGCATGGGGAGCAAGCCGTGCCCCGTGTGCACCACCCTCAACTCCGTGACCGCCACCGTGTGCCACAAGTGCGGCACTCTTCTCAAGGTGCCGGAGCGCACGGGCGGTGGTCCCACGCCGCCGCCGCGGCCCGCCGCGCCGAGGTCCCAGACTCCGTCCACGCAAGCCCCGGAGGGAGGCGCCGAGGCGGGGATGCCGTACGACGCGGTCCCGAAGAAGGTCGTGAAGAAGCCGATCGGAGCGCCGGTCGTCCAGAAGAAGGTCATCAAGCGGCCGCTCGAGGACAAGGAAGACGAAGGCATCGATGGGGAGCAGGAAGAGATCTAGGCTCCCCACTTCCCCATTTCACTGGGTGCCGCAGAGCGTTCCACGGCCCGTTCCTGGGTAATCCCGTCGAGAAATTCTCCCGCCGCCCCGAGGGGCGTCCGCGCCTTCAGCTCCCTCGTCCAGGGCTAGGCGGCTGCCCGGAAGAGATCTCATCCCGGACCGTCTTCATCGTCTCGTCCGGGTCCTTGTAGTATCCGGACACGATCCGTGCGACGTCGCGGTAGTTCTGGACCTTCTTCTTCTTGATGTACTCAAAGATGTCGATGCGCCGCTTGACCTCCTGCTCCATCCGGCGCTGGGTCCAGTTCCGCGCGAGCATGACCTTCTCGTACACGTACGAATGCCCGCTGTAGTTGAACGTGTCGTCCGCGGGGTTCCATGTGTACGCGGAGTTCGTGATCAGCTCGTTCGACTCCGGGTCCGTGCCCACGATCTCGATGAGCGCCTTCACGCGGCGCGTCATGTCCGTCCCGACCTTCACCTGCGCTTGGAGGAGGACGAGGTCGAGCGCCGCCACGAGCGCGCGCGGCAGGTTGATCGGGTCGTTCTCGAGCCGGTGGACCATGGACTGCACGTCGTCCGCGTGGAACGTCGTGTATGCGGACTTCCCCGTCGCCATCGCCTGGAAGACGACGAACGCCTCGGCGCCTCGCACCTCGCCGACCATCAGGTATTGCGGGCGCTGCCGGAGGGCAGCGTTGAGGAGGTCGAACATGTCGATCTCGCCCGCCGGTCGACCGGCGGCGGTCCGACCACCAAAGCCCGCGCGCGTGAGGAGGGGCACCCAGTTCTCGTGCGGCAGGTTCAGCTCCCGCGTGTCCTCGATGCTGACGATCTTCATCTGGGGTGGGATGAACAGGAGGATCGCGTTCAGCGTGGTCGTCTTCCCGCTCGCCGTGCCGCCGCAGATGAGCATGGACTGCCCGTTCTCGATCGCCAGCCACAGGTACGCCATCATGTCGAGGCTCATCGTCTTGAACCGGATGAGGTCGAGGGGCGTGAACGGGTTCTCCCGGAACCGGCGCACGGTGAAGGACGAGCCGCGCTTCGTGACGTGCTTCCCGAGGGTCGCCTGGAGCCTTGAACCGTCGGGGATCGTCGCGTCGAGCATGGGCTGTGCGACGCTGATGTGCTTGCCGCACCTCTGCGCGAGCCAGACGACGAACTGGTCGAGCTCCTGGTCGTTCTGGAACTTGAGGTTCGACGGGATCGACCCGTACTTCCGGTGGTAGATGTAGAAGGGGATCATCACGCCGTCGCACGAGACGTCCTCGACGTTCGGATCCGTCATGACGACGTCAATCGCGGAATAGCGGATGAAGTCCCGCAAGACGAAGTAGAGGACGCGCTCCTTGCTGACGGGGTGCAGCTCGACGCCGAGCTCCCTGAGGAGCCCATCGACGACGCGGCGGATGTACGTCTCCCGCTCCTTCTTATCCGCGTCCTCGAGAAGTTCGAGGTTCTCCACAAGGATCTCCTTGAGCACCCCAAGCAATTCCGCTTCCTCCTCGAGGAGCTTCGGCTCGATCACCTCGTAGAAGTACTCGTTGCTCTGCGTGTTGTACAGGACGCGCACATACGAGAAGTTCTCGATGATGGGCAGGATCTCGATCTCGTGCATGCTCGCGTCCGCGAGCTTCGGAATCGTCGTGACCTTCCCGAGGGTCTCGTCGAACACTCCGGACGACTTGGGCGTGAGCACCTTGACCGCCCTTGCGCCGAGCAGACGGTGAAGGTACCGCTTCTTCATGGAGTCGAGCGCGAGGAACAGCGCGTTCCGCTTCTTCTCCTCGATGTGCGCGAGCATTTTCGAGGCCTCTTCCCGCGCTTTCTCCGCGGCGACGAGCTGGGACGACGCCTCTCGATGCTGGCGGTCGAGTTCCGCGAGACGTTCCTGGTGCTCCTTTCCGGCAGCGGCCATTTCTTCACCTCAGATGAGCTGGAAGCTGATGAGCGAGATCACGAGCATGAGGAACGAGTGGCGCAGGCCGTTCGCGACCTTCCCGTTGTCCAGGACGCCCGCGAGGATCCCGTCCCCTAGGGCGTGCACGACCGCCGCGATGAAGAAGGCGATCTGAAGCCCGAGGATGACCCCCCCGATGTTCTCCGGGAGGAGGCCCGGCAGCGCCTGCCCGGTCTCCGCCGCCCGGGCGGCGAGGGCGGTCGAAGACTCCTCGATCTTCGGGAGGAACGTCACGTTCAGGATCCAGATCGTGACGAGGAACACGAGGAAGGAGATGTAGATGACCGCGATGTACGTCGACATCGCGATCTTCCGCTCATCCTCCGTCATCTGGGTCTCCTTCGCATCGTGGCTGACCATCGTGAGCACGTCCGCGACATCGCCACCGGCGTCGCTCGACTTCACGATGATGCTGACGACGCGGTTCACCATGGGCGTGTCGACGCGGACTGCGAACAGACGTAGCGCTTCCGTGGCGGGGACTCCCCAGTTGATCTGGGCCGCCATCTTCTTGATCTCGTCCGTGAGCTTGCCGTACCGCCCGGAGGAGGCGATGACGATGGCCTCCGCCAGGGTCATGCCGAAGCGGCCGGCCTCCGCGACGTCCCGAAGGAACTCCGGTAGGCGGCGTTCGATCTGCTTGATGGTCTTCTGCTTCCGCGCGACGTAGAAACCGTAAGGACCGCAGAAGCCGCAGATGCCGAGCACCATGAAGTTGAGGAACCGCTTCGCGGGCGCCTCATCCGTCAGGAGGGAGAAGTTGACGGAGTCGATCCAGTTGAGGACCCCGATGAACAGGAGCATCACGAGGACGGAGGCACCGACCGCAATGATGAGTTTCGTCCGGTCCTTCTTTGCATACAGACGGACGCGCGCCTCCTCGAGCTCCTTGCGGACCATCTCACGCCTCCTGCTCCATGTTCCAGATCACGAAGATGAAACCGAATTGAGATACGGGGATCATCAGCCCGACGATGACGTACAGCAGGGTGAGGACGAAGCCGCTCTGGTTCTTGCTGATGAGCGCCATGATCGCCATGATGACGACGAGGAACAGGGGGAAGGCGACGACGACGGTGACGAACGCCTCGGCGAGCATCCCGAGGGTCTCCATCTTCGCCCTCATATCGAGCCGGTCCTCCTTCTCGAACTGCTCGGCTTTCAGGAGGAAGTACGGCTTCAGCTGGCCGCCGGAGGTCGAGGTCGTCACGACGCCCTGGAGGAAGTCCTGGAACTTCGGGCTGGGGCTCCGGGAGGCGCCCCGCTTGATCGCGGTCAGGATGTCCACCCCGAGGAGCTCCGTGTCCCGCGTGATCCACTCCGCCTCCTTCGCCACCTCCCCGTACACGGACTGGCGGCTCAGCTCCTTGAAGATCACGTCGACGGGGACGTCCGCGGAAGCCATCGCGGAGATGAAGGACATCGAGCTCGTGATGCGCGCTTCGATCTTCCGGGACCGTTTCTTGGCGGCGGAAGCGGGTTTGCCGCGGTAGAGGATGCCGCCGGGGAATCCGAAGAACACGATGTAGCCGAGCAAGAGGGGAAGCGCTGCGAAGACTAAGAGGAAGGTGAACAGGGTCGTGGAGAAGCCGACCGCGAGGAAGAGGAGGCTCATGATGAGCGAGAGGACCGCCGATGCGATCGCGAGGATCGTGATCGTCATCCAGGCGAACGCGAGGTACTCCTCCGGCCTCAGGCGGATGTGTGCGCTAACGAGGTCGTCCTCGAGGTCCTGGTTCTCCTTGTACCGGCCGAGGACGAACGGGCCCATGATGCGCCAGCACATCGCCTTGTATCCGGTGAGAGGCACCGTCACCGGCTTGGCTCCCTTGGGGAGCTTGATCAGGCGGTGCTGGACCGCGAGCTTCGTTTCCTCCTCCCCGGGGCGGAACCGCTTCGTCTTCGCGAGCGTCCCGCGCGTCTCCAGGCGGCCGAACGTCGACCCCTCAGCCAATCGTCTCGCCCCCCGGAAGCTCCCCTGCCGATCGCGACTCCCGGACCCAGCCCATCTCGTCGCGGATCCGCTTCGCGGTCTCCTCGGGGTACTGGTAGTAGGAGACCACAATCCGGGCGATGTCCCGGAAGTGCGTGAGGTTCTTCTCGAGCATGTAGTTGATGATGTCCACGCGACGCTGGAACTCCTCCTCCATCTCCTCGTGGGTCATATTCTTCATCTCCATGATTTCGTCGAAGAGGAACGAGTGCCCCTTGTAGAGGAACGAGTCCGTTGCGGGGTCCCACTCGTACACGGTGTTCGTGATGAGCTCGTTCGTCTCGGGCTCGAATCCGACGAGCTCGACGATCTGGGTGATGCGGCGCACGGTCGAGTCGCCGACGCGCGCGTGCTTCTGGATCACCACGAAGTTCAGCGCGGTGAGGAGGATGCGCGGGGTGTTAATCGGCGGGTTCTCGAGGCGGTTGACCATCGACTTCACGCTGTCCGCGTGCATCGTCGACATCGTCGGGTGTCCCGTGGCCATCGCTTGGAACATCGTGTACGTCTCCTTGCCGCGGACCTCGCCCACGATGATGTAGTTCGGGCGCTGCCGCAGCGCTGCGCGCACGAGGTCGTACATGTCGATCTCGCCCGGCGCCTTCCCATCCATGCCGCGCTCGCCGATGCCGGACCGCGTGGTCCCCGGGATCCAGTTCTCGTGCGGGAGGTTGATCTCCCGCGTATCCTCGATGCTCACGATCTTTGCGCCGGGACGGATGAACAGCGCTGCGCTGTTCAGCGTCGCGGTCTTTCCGCTCGCGGTCCCGCCGCACACCATCATGGACTTCCCGTGCTCGACGGCGATCCAGATGTAGGCGACCATGTCCGAGCTGCTCGTGCCGAACTTGACGAGCTCGACGGGCGTGAACGGATTCTCCTTGAAGCGTCGGATCGTGAATGACGAGCCGCGCGTCGTGACCTCCCGGGCGTACGTCGCCTGGACTCGATGGCCCTCCCAGCTCGTCCCGTCCAGGATCGGGGCCGCTACGGAGATTTGCTTCCCGCACCGCTGGCCGAGGGAGACGACGAAGTTGTTCAGCACGTCATCGTCCGGGAAGACGACGGTCGTCTTGACCGACTCGAACTTCTGGTGAAAGATGAACAGGGGGATTCCCACGCCGTCGCACGAGACGTCCTCGATGCGCGAATCGGCAATGAGGGAGTCGATGGGACCGTACCCGACGAAGTCCCGGATGATGTAGTAGTCGAGCTTCTCCCGCGTTGCCGGCTCGAGCTTGAGGCCCCGGGTCTTGACGAAGGACTCGATGGCCTCCTTCAGGTACTCCTCCTTGTCCTTCGCCGCCATCTTCTCCCACTCGTACTCCAGGATCCGCATGAGCGCGTCCTTGACCGAGTCCAGGAGCTGCTGCTCCTTCTCCTCGAGCTTGGGCTCCCAGACCTCGTAGATGTACTCCGCGTTGGTCCGGTCGTACACGATGCGCGCGTACGCGTAGGGCTCGCGGATCGAGAAGACCTCGACCTCGTCGATCCGGCTCTCGTCCACGGGCGGGATGTTCGTGAGATACGACCCGCGGGTCCCTTCCCACTTCGCGGTGACGGCGAGGGAACCCCGCGCCATCATGAGCTTGCGTCGCTTCTTTCTTCCTCGAGCCATCGTTCTACCTCAGAGCGCGCCGACCTCCACGTTCACGTACGCATGGAGGATCCGGAACGCGGAAACGGGGAGCACATCGATGCTGTCCCCGAGATCGTCGAGCTTGAACGACACGATGAGGTCGTAGGTCCCCGAGGCGGCGTCCCAGAGCGAGTGCACGAGATACACGGGGTTGTTCGCGGTGAGTTGGACCGCCCTCCCGTCAGGGGCATAGTCTGCGATGAGATCGGACTCCGCGGGGAAGTCCCCATAGTATTCCGTCGTGATCCCGTACGCGCGCGCCAGCGTCTCGTTGAAGAACCGGTACCATGCCGGGCCGTGGAGCGTCTCCGCCCGGATTTCGATCGCGGTTTGGATCGAGGTGTATTCCTGGAGGTCCAGGCCGATGAGCCGGGCTTGGAGACCCTCCGCCCCGACCCCCGTCACGTCCCCGGAGCCGACTTCGAAGAGCTCGATGAGCCGGAAGTCGACCGACGCGCTCGTGTTCTCGATGATCCCCACGCGGAACGCCGGCTGGCCCTTGACGACCTGCCCGTCGTCCTGCGAGCGGATGATTGCCCCGTTCTCGTAGGCGATGCTCTGGGCCAAGTAGAAGCGGTTGAAGACCCGGAGCCGCACGCTGCCCCCGCAGCCGCACTCGGATTCCGGGACGAGGGTCGTGTTCCCGCCAAGGTTGTACGTGAAGTTCACCGACCAGCGGGAGCCCTCCTGGTCCATGCGGAGGTTCCCGATCGTCGGAGTCGCGAAGATCGGCACGCCGTCCACTCCCACTTTCACGGACGTAAACGTGGTCACCGGCACGTACGGCTCGTCGGCGAGGAGCGATGTGTGCGCGGCGAGGATCTGGAGGTCGAGGCTCGACTTGAACTCCCCGAACTGGCCGAGCGCATCCGACATATGCGTCGCCTCCGCGTCCTTCATCCACACGGGCACGTACTGGTTCGTGATGAGGGAGAGGAACGTGAGGAAAACGAGGAGGGCCATGATCGTCCCGACGGTCGAGGCCACGGCGTCCTCGCTCTGCCCCAAGAGAGGTCTTCGCAAGAGGGTGGTCACCGCCGAATCCGGAACCGGGGGTGCTCCGGTACGCGCACCATCCTTGCGTTCCGTATATAACCATGTTGATGAGATTATGCGGGGGCGAGAGGAATCCCCTCCATGAAAACGCCCCTCGCGAGATTCGTAGGCGTCCCTGCGACGACGACACGGGTCGACGGCGGGACCGGCCCCCGCCCGCACCGTCGGTCGATCAACCTTCCTTGCGGTGAAAACGTTTAAGGGGGTCATGCCCCTCGCGCACAGCGCGCCGCGGTAACTCAGTTTGGGAGAGTGCGAGACTGAAGATCTCGAAGCCGCCGGTTCGAGCCCGGCCCGCGGCATCGGCGCCTCAACTGAGGCGGTGATCGCCCAGATGAGCGCCGCGCCTCCAGCCGCGGACCCCACCCATGACAACGGGGACCGGGCAGCCCTCCGACGGAAGGGTCTGCTTCTCGTGTGGATCGGCGAGGGCTGGAACGCGGGGGAGGCGATGGCCGCCTTCGCGTTCGCGTGGCTTTCCGCGAGCTTTGCGCTCCTTGCGTTTGGGTTCGACAGCATCGTGGAGCTTTTCGCGGGAGTCGTCCTCATCTGGCGGTTGAGGGGAGAGTGGACGGGGCACGAGGAGGCGGCTGCCGAGAGGCGCGCGCTGAGACTCGTCGGGTTTACGTTCTTCCTCCTCTCAATCTACATCGCCGTGCAGGCGACAGCCACGCTGCTCGGATACTCCGCCCGGCCGAACCCGAGCCTGCCGGGAATCATCTTGGTGATCGCGAGCGCGGTCGCCATGACCATCCTGTACGTCTGGAAGATCGACGTGGCCAAGCGTCTGGGATCACGGGCCCTTCGCGCGGAGGCCGTGGAGTCGCTCGTGTGCGACGTGCAGGATCTCACCGTCCTCGCGGGGCTCGGTCTGAACGCGCTCTGGGGTTGGTGGTGGGCGGACCCCTTGGCGGCGCTCGCGCTCATCCCGCTCCTGCTCAAGGAGGGATGGGAGGCCGTGTCCGGCGAGGAGCACGCATCATAGGCGCCTCGCGCGCCTCGCGAAACCTATTTATCGAGATCGCTCCTAGGTCGCCTCTCCTGAGGAGGGAATCGTGCCCGAGTGGAAGGGACCCGTCAAGAAGCTCGACGCGTTCCGATTCGAGATTCCGAGGTCGTACAAGCCGCAGATGCGGACGGACGGGCTCATGTTCGTTGACGACTCGCTCCTCCCGGGAGTGCTGCAGGACCAGGCGCCGGAGCAGGTTGCGAACGTCGCGACGATGCCGGGCATCGTGGGAAAGGCGATGGCCATGCCGGACATCCACTGGGGCTACGGGTTCCCGATTGGCGGCGTCGCCGCGTTCGACGTGAACGAGGGCGTCGTGTCTCCCGGCGGAATTGGGTACGACATCAACTGTCTTTCCGGGGACTCGAGAATCCTCACCGCCCATGGGTATCGCTTGCCGATCGCCGAGTTCGAAAAATTCTGGCGGCGCACGCCACTCGCTTGCGTGAATCCCCGCCATCGGACGAGGACGACGGATATCGCTGCCTACATGCGCTTTCGAGCGAACGTCGCCTACCGGGTTCGCACCGGGCTGGGAGTGGAAATCACAGCGACCGCGGAGCACCCATTCCTTACGCCCAAGGGAATGATCCCGCTCCGCGAGGTTGGAAGCCTCCCCGTCGCAGTCTACCCGTTCAAGGGGGTCGACTATGAGCCGCCAGAGGCAAAAACCCTCGTCACTGAGAAGACCCTCGAGCAGTTCCTGCCGCCACATCGCCTTGCACAAGTGATTCCCTTCCTACGGGGGAAGGGACTTCTTCCCTTGACGGCGAGGCACGACGCTCTGCCTTACCTTCTCAAAATCATGGGCCTCGCTCTGGGAGACGGTCACGCGTCTCTCACCCCAAGAGCGTCGGGCGTTGCGTTCTACGGGCGGCACGAAGACCTCGCAGAGGTCAGGAAGGACATCGAGCGACTCGGATGGCAGCCGTCCCGGGTGTACGTCCGCACCCGCCACCACCGCATCAAGAGAGGAACCAACAGCTATGCCTTTGACTACGAAGAGGCGATGTTCCGCGTGGGGTCGGCATCCTTCGCCGCAATCCTGCACGCGCTCGGCATGCCGGTCGGGAACAATGCGAAACAAGACTTCGTCTTGCCCGATTGGATCTGCCGCGCGCCGCTGTGGCAGAAGAGGCTCTTCCTTGCGGCATTGTTCGGCGCAGAGATGAGTACACCCGCCTCTCTCACCGGCCACGGATACAACCTCTACTGCCCTACGTTTTCCCTCTCGAAGCGCGAGGGGTTCCAAGAGACCGGACGGGCGTTCGCAAACCAAATCCGTCGCATGCTGCTGGACTTCGCGCTCCGTGTCCACGAAGTCACCGAGGACATCCTCGCGGTCCCCGGGAGCGGCGAGCCATCCTACCGGTTCAAGGTCCTCGTCGCGGGTGACAGCAAGAACCTGATCCGGTTCTTCTCTAGCATCAACTTCGAATACCACGCCGAGAAGCGGTTCCTCGCAAATGCCGCGGCGCACTACCTGACCCTGAAGGAAATGGTGCTCCGCCACAAGCAGTCTGCCGCCGATGCCGCCCACGCGATGAGGGCTCGACGAATCCCTCGCGACCAAATCATTGACGAGCTCGCAGGGCTCTATACGAGTGCATCCCATTTGACCCACCGCCTGGACGGACGTTCCGGAAAGCCTCGCGCTTGGCCTCCTTTCCCCACATTTCCCGAGTTCGTCGAGAAGTTGTCCGAGAGTGCTGGCACCTCGGGTGTGGTATGGGATCGCATCGCATCCGTCGAGGAGATCCCTCTTGACGCCGTCTACGACTTCACAGTGGCAGATGCCCACCACAACTTCATCGCGGACGGATTCGTCGTTTCGAATTGCGGCGTGCGCCTCATCCGGACGAACCTCGACGAACAGGACGTGCGACCGAGGATCCGCGATCTCGTCGACACCATGTTCGCCAACGTGCCGAGCGGCGTCGGAAGCGAGGGGAAGGTCGCGTTGAAACCAGCGGATTTGGAGTCGATCTTGACGGACGGCGTTCAATGGGCGGTCGAACACGGATACGGCTGGACGGGAGACCGCGAACGCATCGAGGCCCTCGGCTGCCTCGGTGACGCGGACCCGCACGCCGTAAGCGCGAAGGCTCGCGCGCGGGGCGTCGATCAGGTGGGAAGCCTCGGGGCGGGCAACCACTTCCTCGAAATCCAGAAGGTCGACCGGATCTACGATCAGCGCGCCGCGGATGCGCTCGGCATCGGTCGCGTGGATCAGGTTGCGATCATGATTCACACAGGTTCTCGCGGGTTTGGCCACCAGATTGCGACGGACTACATCCGGATCTGTGAGGACGTCGTCGACCGAGAGAAGATCGTCCTGCCGGACCGCCAGCTCGCGTGTGCACCGATCGGGAGCAAGGAAGGAACGAACTATTGGAAGGCGATGTGCTGTGGCGCAAACTTTGCGTGGACGAACCGCCAACTCATCACGCACTGGACGCGCCAGTCGTTCGAGAAGGTCCTCGGCCAATCCGCAGACGCGCTCGGCATGGAAATCGTGTACGACGTGTGCCACAACATCGGCAAGATCGAGGAGCACGAGGTCGACGGGAAACGCGCGAAGGTGCTCGTCCACCGGAAGGGGGCGACACGCGCGTTCCCCGCGGGCCATCCGGAGACGCCCGCGAAGTACCGCGACGTGGGCCAGCCTGTCCTCATCCCCGGGGACATGGGCTCATATTCCTTCGTCCTCGTCGGCCTTCCGACATCGATGCAGCACTCGTTCGGCTCCTCGTGCCACGGCGCGGGCCGGCAGATGTCGCGGAAGGCGGCGGAGCGGAAGTTCCGAGCGAACGAGGTGCGCCAGGCGCTCGCGCAAAAGGGAATCTACCTGCACGCGGCGAGCCAGGCGGGAATCGTTGAGGAAGCGCCGGGCGCGTACAAGAACGTCGAGGACGTCGTGCGCGTCGCGGAAGGCGCGGGCCTCACGAAGATCGTCGCCCGCATGGTCCCCCTCGGGGTCGTGAAGGGTTGAGGGTCGAACTCCTCCCGGTGGGGGACGTGTCGCAGGAACTCCTTCCCCGGCTCGCCGGTCGGTTGGCCCGCTTCGGGATCCAGGCCGAGGTCCTCCCGCCGATTCCGGTGACAAGGACGAAGGCGGCCCCGGGACCCCTGCGCGCGGAGACCCTCGTGCGGATCGCGAGCGAACGAGGAAGCGCGGTCTTGGCGGTCACGGCGGAGGACCTCGACGCGGAGGGGTTCGACTTCGTCTTCGGGTACGCGAACCTCGGGTCTTCGGGGGCTGTCGTCTCCGTGGCCCGCTTGGAGGACGAGGATCAGGACCGGCTCCTCGACCGCGTCGTCAAGGAAGCCGTCCACGAGCTCGGACACAACTGGGGCCTCGCCCACTGCGACACGGTTGGGTGCGTGATGCACCACAGCGAATCGGTGGAGGATGCGGATGCGAAGGAGGAAGGGTTCTGCGAGGATTGCCGAGGGCGCGTCCCATTCGGGATTGGCAAACCTTGAGTCGCCCACCCGTTCGGTCTCCGCACTACCCGGCGTTTCCCTCGCCCCGCGAGGCGAGCGGCTTCCGCTCTCCGAACACGCCGATGAAAAACGTCGCCGCCACGATGGCGATGGTACCGTGAGCTAGGAACATCACCGACGGAGCGAACGTCACGGCCAGGAAGCCTGCGAGGATTGACGATGGCAGCTTCCCGAGGCCCACCGCCGCATGAAAGGTCCCGAGGCTCGTCGCCTTCAGGTCCGGGGGGGAGAGGTCTGAGACGAGGGCCCGCTGCGTCCCCTCCACGAACGCATACGAGATTCCGAACAGGAAGAAGAAGGCAACCAGGACGAAGGCGTTGGAGACGACGGCGAACCCCACGCAGCCCGCCACGAAGGCTATGTAGCCGACAAGGAGGACGGGTTTCCGCCCCACGCGATCGGAGAGGGAGCCCGCCTGAACCGCCAACAGCGCGTAGACGATGTTGAACATGACGTAGTCCAGGATTGCGAGCGTGCGGCCGCCGATGACCGGCACGTCGAGGCTCGCCACGTACGCGATCAACAGGAGGATGGAGAAGTTCGCGAGGGAGTAGATCGCCGCCACGAGCACGAAGAGCCGGAGCCGGACCGGGAGCGCACGCAAGCTGACGCGGATGCGCAGAGTCATCTTCGGCTTGGCGGCGACTTCGCGGACGGCGAGGATCACGAGAAACGCGAGCGCCGCCGGGATCACCGCCAGGAGGAAGAGGTCGCGGAACGCCTGCGCCTCGCCCCGCTGCGCGGAAAAGATCGGGAACAGGACCAGGACGAGGATGGGGCCGAGGACCGCCCCCGTCGTGTCCATCGTCCGGTGGAAGCCGAACGCCTTTCCGACGGTCTCCGGCTTCGTTGACTCCGCGATCAGCGCATCTCGCGGCGGGTCCCGGACCCCCTTCCCGACGCGGTCCCCGAGGCGCGCGGCGAGGACGTGGGGCCAGACCGCAGCCACCGGGAGGATCGTCTTGAACAATGTCGAGGCCCCGTAGCCGAGCGCGACGAACACCTTCCGTTTCCCGAATCGGTCGGAGACATGGCCGGAAACGAGCTTGAGGAGGCTGACCGTGCTCTCCGCGACGGACTCGATGACGCCGATGACCAGGAGGCTCACGTCCGGGAGCGTCAGGAGGAAGAGCGGAAGGAGGGGGATGATGATCTCCGAGCTCACGTCCGTAAGGAGGCTCGCGATCGCCAGGAGGAAGATGTTCCGCGTGAGGCCGTACGTGAGGCGCCTTCGCGCCCCCTCCGCCATGCGCGCGGAAGGCAGGTCCGCGGCATGAACCTGCCCCCAACGGCTAAATACGGAGGCCCTCATCGGCGCGCCGGATGCTCCCCGCGCTCGAGATGCGCGTCCTCGATCGGAACGCGGAGTGGATGGGCGTCAAGATCCTCGACCTGATGGAGAACGCGGGCAAGGCGGTCGCAGAGGCGGCCCTGCGCGAGCTGGGCGCGCGGGGGAAGCGGGTCCTCATCGTCTGCGGAGTGGGGAACAATGGGGGCGACGGCCTCACCGCCGCGCGGTACCTCAAGCCGGAATGCGACGTGACGGTGCTGCTCGCGAAGGGGCCGTCCGAGTTCTCGACGTCCGAGGCGCTCGTGAACTTCGAGCGCGTGAAGGATTCCGTCCCCATCCTCGTCGCCGATGCGGCCTCCGCCCATCGCATGCAGGACTTCGACGTGATCATCGACGCACTCTTGGGGATTGGGGCCTACGGGGAGGTGCGCGAGCCGTACGCCGGGATCATCCAGGGAATGAACGCGAGCGAGAAACCGATCCTGTCCGTCGACGTTCCCAGCGGATTCGGCGGCGCGCTGGCGGTGGTCCCGAAGGCCACGGTCGCGCTCCACGCCGCCAAAGAGGGCATGACGGCCGAGAACAGCGGGACGATCATCGTCGCCCCGATCGGGCTCCCCGCCGAAGTCGAAAGGACGATCGGGCCCGGGGAGTTCCTCCACTACCCCGCGCCGCGCGCGGACTCCCACAAGGGGGACAACGGGCGGCTCCTCGTCGTCGGAGGCGGTCCGTTCACGGGCGCGCCCGCCCTCGTCGCGTGGGGAGCGTATCGGATCGGGGCGGACGTCGTCCACATCGCGACCCCGTCCGCGGCGTACCCGATCATCGCCTCCATGGCCCCGGAGTTCATCGTCCATCCGCTCTCGGGCGACCGCCTCGTTCGCGAGGACGTGCCGACGGTGTCCGACCTCGCCGAAGGGATGGACGCGGTGGTGATCGGGCCGGGACTGGGGACGTCCGAGGGGACGATGGACGCCGTGCGGGAGATCGTCCACGGACTCGCCTTGCCGATCGTGATCGATGCGGACGCGTTCACGGCCCTGCGGGGGCACCTCGAGCTCCTCCAGGGAAAAGGGGGGGTCCTGACGCCGCACGCGCGGGAGTTCGAGGCCATCAGCGGGGAGCGGATGCCCACGGACCCGGAGGGGCGCGCAGAGACGGCGCGATCGTTTGCGAAGCAGACGGGATTCACGGTCCTCCTGAAGGGGGCGCGGGACGTCGTGACGGACGGGGAACGCGTGAAACTCACGAAAGGAGGGAACCCGGGCATGACGGTCGGGGGCACGGGGGACGTGTTGGCGGGGTTGGCCGGCGGACTCCTCGCGAAGCACGCGGGCCCCTATGACGCCGCGCGGATCGCCGCGTTCGCGAGCAAGTACGCGGGCGACCTCGCGTTCGAAGACCTCAGCTACGGCTTCGTCGCGAAGGATGTCGCAGATCGCGTACCCCGCGTGCTCAAGAAGTTCCTCTAGTCAACCCACACATCCCGCTTCCGTGAACTTCACCGTCGTCACAAGGCCGTACACGTTCTCGTGGCTCGCGAGCATGTCCTCGTCCCGGATCCACCACCGTTTCGTGTTCGTCGCGAGGCCTTTCTTGAACTCGATGCCGTGGGGGAGATCGAACGACGGCCGGATGACCGTCCCGTCCGGATACGACAGAAGGTCGCTCTCCATCCACAGGAGATCCCCGACGCGAACGGTGCCCTTGCCGTCCGCGCCCATCTGGAAATCGATGTCCGTGACGATCGTCGGATACCACTTGGAGCAGAGCTTGTGGAACATCTCGAAGATGCCGCCACCCGCCTTCCCCGAGGAGATCGCTTCCAGGGCCTGCCGCTGCGCGGGGCTGGCCTTGGCATCGATGTACGCGCGGCCCTTGCCGTTTCCATTCTCGACCAACCCGGGAAACCAGTAGCACCCGGCGAACTTCGCGCCGTCGAGCCTCGCTTTCCCGAAGAATCCCTTCTTGATTCGGTAGATGCCCGCGCCGTGGCAGTGACCTTCCGTCGGGCGCGCGTTGAAATTGCATGGGCATCCCCAGGCACAATTGCACATCGTGAAATAGTCCGCCTCGAACTCCCATTTCGGAGGGGCCATATTGACCTCGTCCGCCGGCACTGTCGCCGCGCACCATAAGCCTTGCCGCCGTACCGCGGAGCGCCACCATCCTTAAACCGCCGTCGGAGCTGTGCGCCCCCGTGTCCCACGCTCCCGTGCCCGACGCCCCTGCAATCCTCGTGGACGACGACCTCTTGGCGGTCGCGGACCTCCACATCGGGATCGAGGCGGAGCTGCAGGAATCCGGGGTCACGCTCCCGAGCCAGACGCGGAAGATCGCGACGCGAATCCGCGAACTCGTCGAACGCACCGGCGCGCGCCGCCTCGTCCTCCTGGGCGACGTGAAGCATTTCATCCCGGGGGTCAGTCCCACGGAGCGCCGCGACCTGCCGATCTTCTTCAACGAGTTGTACGATGCGGTGGACGAAATCCACATCGCGTCGGGGAACCATGACCCGCTCCTGCGGCCGTACATCGGGGAGATCGTCACGATCCACAAGCCCACGGGCTTCCGGATCGGAGACACGGGCTTCGTCCACGGCCACGCGTGGCCCGCGAAGGACGTCATGGCGGCGAAGGTCCTCCTCATGGGCCACAACCATCCGGCGGTCGTGTTCGTGGACGCACTCGGTGCGCGCCACGTCCAGCCATGCTGGATCCGCGTCCCGTTCCGGAAGAAGCATGAGAGGTACACGAAGATGCCAGGCGAGGCAATCGTGGTCCCCGCGTTCAACGACCTGTGCGGAGGGACGCCCGTGAACGACGTCCGGACGAAATTCCTTGGACCCCTCCTCGCGGACGAGGTCCTCCGACTCGACCGGGCGCGCCTCCATCTGCTCGATGGGACGGACCTCGGGGCGCTCCCGTCGCTCAAGGTCAACGCGCGCTTCCGATGGCAGGACTACCGCCAGTGATCATTCCGTCGCGCCCGCGTTCACGAGCATTTCCACGACCGCCGCGTGGCCTTTCTCCCGGGCGAGTCCGAGCGGCGACTTTCCATCTTTGCCCTTCAGGTTCACCCGCGCGCCGTGCCGGATGAGGAGATCGACGATCCCCACCTTGCCCTCCGCGGCCGCCGCCAGAAGGGGGCTGAACTGCCCGCCCTCGTACACGTGGTTCGGGTCCGCCCCGTGCATGAGGAGGAGCTTCACGATTGCTGCGCTGCCGCTCGCCACGGCGCCCGTCAGGGCGGTGAACTGGTTCTGATCCTGGCTCACGAAGTTCACGCTGGCCCCCTGCGCCAAGAGGAACTCGGCGATCTCCAGGCGACCCGTGAACGCCGCGAGTCCGAGGGGCGTGAATCCGTCCCCCGAGAGGGAGTTCACGAGCTCGGGGTCTTGCGACACGAGCTGCTTCACTCGACCGAAATCCCCGAGCGTGGCCGCATCGTGGATCGACAGCTCGGGGCCGTGCAAGAGGATCGCCTCCGCGACGTCCCTCTTGCCGTAATAGACCGCGAGAACCGCGGCGTGCACGCCGCTCTGCGTTCGGGCGTTCTTCAGGGAGGGCGCCTGCGCGAGCATCCCCTGGACCGCCGCCACGTCGCCCCCCATGACGGCCTTGAGGAACTCCTCGGACGACGTCATCCCACTTCGCGCGACGAACCCGCGAGGGCACTTAACCCCTTTGGCGGTGGACGGTGGACGATGGGCCCGGTCGGATTCGAACCGACGACCTGCGCCTTGTAAGGGCACCGTCATAGCCGCTAGACCACGGGCCCGGGGTCGCATTGGCGGTGCGGGGTTAATCCTTCCGTTCGGGGGGCTCCGGTCCGCCGCTCCCGCGCTCGGGCTCGGTTGTCCGGCGCTCGAGGCGGTCCAACGCATCGTGCCACCGGCGCGTCTCCTCCCGCAGCTCGTCGAGCTGAAGCTTCAACCGCGGCGACGGGAGGAACAAGTCCCCGATGCCTCGGCCGAGGACGCAGCCGACGAGCACGAGCGGGAACAACACGACGACGGAAAGGGCGACGCGAGAGATCGTGAAGGCGGCGAAGATGTTCGAGCCGACGGCGACGCCCGCGAGGAGCGGGCTGAAGAGGAAGACGGCGACGAGCCCCGCCGCCAGGGTGGCGCACGCGACGCCGGCCCCCGCCGCCACGACAATCTCCGCGTCCGTGAGAAGAATGCCGAGGAGGAGCCCCGTGAGCAGGGGGACGAGGAGGAGCACGGCGCCGGGATCGCCAAGTTCGATTAAGGAGAAGTCCGCGAAGAACGCGGCGACAAAGAACCCAGCTACGATGACTGCGCCAACGACAATCCACACGACGTAGAACGCCCGCTGCCGCCACAGCGTGCGGGTCGCCTCATCCAACGGGGACCACCCCCGCGGCCTCGTAGAAGGGCGGCAGGTCCAGAATGCCGAAGAGATCGAACCCGGCGAAGAAGTACACGAAGCGGGCTTCCATGATGACGGGATGGTATCTCCCGCTCGCGTCGGGTCGGTCGAACCGGGCCAACTCGTCGGAGGAGACCGTGACGAGGATGTCGATCACGCGGCTCTCGCCGGGCGCGATGGCGAACCCTTGTCCCCGCCGCTTCGTAATCCCTCCGGGGCCGATCTCCGTCACCTGGAGGCCGTCGCTGTCGTACCACTCGTAGATGTCGTCCGGGTCGTCCATGTGCAGCGTGAAGTCGACGTTCGTCGCCTCGATCGTGATCCGGCCGGGGTTCGTCGCGTTCACAGAGACCCGCACCAGGGGGGTCCCGCCCGAGGACCGGTTCCACAAGATTTCGACCCCGGTCAAGGCGACCTTCCCCTCGATGTTCACGTTAATGTCGGAGACGTGAACGTAGTTGAGGCTCGTCTGGACGAGGACGACGCCGCCGATGACCGCGAGGGCGAGGTACGCCACCGCAAGGATGCGGGCGATCGGATGCACGGCGGTTCCCTCTCAGAACACCTTCTTGCACGTCGGACATTCGCGCGCTTCCATCGCGCACGACTCGTGGTAAATCTTCGGGCAGTTGCACGTCACCTGTTTCGTCCCCTTCGGGACGAGGTTCCCGCACACCGAGCACGCGCCCTCCTCGAGGACGAGGTCGTCCGGCTTCCGCGTGATGATCTCGCCCGCGAAGTGGCACTGCACAAAGTGGCCCGGCGTGATCTCGCGGAGCGCGGGCCGGACCTCCTTGCACACGTCGCGGCGGTACGGACACCGCGGGTGGAACGAGCAGCCCGGGGGAACGTTGATCGGAGACGGCAGGTCGCCCTTGATCTCCACGCGCCCGTGTTTGGCGGCGGGGTCGGGCACCGGCACGGCGGAGAGGAGCGCCTCCGTGTACGGGTGCATGGGATTCTTGATGACCTCCTCGGAGGGCGCGAGCTCCACGATCTGCCCGAGGTACATGACCGCGATCCGGTGGCTCATGTACCGGGTCACGGACACGTCGTGGGAGATGAACATGAATGGGATGTCGTACTCGTCCCGCAGGCGGAGCATGAGGTTCATGATCCCCGCGCGGATCGACACGTCAAGCATGGAGACGGGCTCGTCCGCGACGACGAACTCCGGTCGGAGGACGAGGGCACGGGCGATCGCGACGCGCTGCCTCTGCCCGCCGGAGAGCTCGTGCGGGTACCGGGTCATGAACTCCTCCGCGGGGCGGAGCTCCGCGGACTCGAGCGCCTTCGCGACCATCTCCTCGCGCTCCGCAAACGTCTCGCCGACGTTGTGGACGATGAGCGGCTCGGACACCGTCTGGAAGACCGTAAACCTCGGGTTCAGGGATTCGTACGGGTCCTGGAAGATCATCTGGACGCGGCGGCGGAACTCCTTCAGGGAATCCCCGCGCAAAGTGGCGACGTCCACGCCACGGAAGAGCATGGAGCCCCGGGTCGGCGACTCCAGTCGAACGAGCAGTCGCCCGGTCGTCGTCTTGCCACATCCCGACTCGCCTACGACCCCGAGGATCTCGCCCTGCTTGATGTCGAACGAGATCCCGTCGACGGCGTGCACGAACTGCTCCTTGCCGAACAGCGCGCCCATGAAGCCGGCCTTCACGGGGAAAAGCTTCTCGAGGTTCTCGACGCGGAAGATCGCGTCCCCCTCCGGCTCCTCCGTGCCCGCTTGCTCCACCGCCTCGACCATCACGTCCCCCTCAGGGTCCCCTCGTATATCTCCTTCGCGAAGTGGCACAGCGACCAGTGGTCCGGGGCGACCTGGAGGAAGGGGGGCTCGACGTACTTGCACACTTCTTGCGCGAACTGGCATCTCGGGTGGAACCGGCATCCGGAGGGCGGGTTCTTCAGGTCCGGAGGCGAGCCGGGGATCGACCGGAGGCGGCGGCGCGGCCCCTTGATGCTCGGGAACGCGGAGAGGAGGCCGATCGTATAGGGGTTCGCGGTCTTCTCGAAGACCTCCTTGATGTTCCCGTACTCGAACAGCTTCCCCGCGTACATGATGCCGATCTTCTCCCCGACCTCGGCGACCACGGAGATGTCGTGCGTGATGATCAACATCGCGACGTTCAGCTCCCGCTGAAGGTCGCGGATCTCCGCGAGGATCCGGTCCTGCATGATCACGTCGAGCGCCGTCGTCGGCTCGTCCGCGATCAACAGCTGGGGGTTGCACGAGAGCGCCATCGCGATCATGGACCGCTGTCGCATGCCGCCGGAGAACTCGTGGGGATACCCGTCGATGCGGGACCGGTCGATGCCGACGAGGTCGAACAGCTCGAGGACGCGCTGTCGCCCCTCGTCCTTCGACATGTCCGGGTAGTGCGTGAGGAGCGCCTCCAAGATCTGGTCCCCGACGCGGTAGACGGGGTTGAATGCGTTCATCGCGCTCTGAAAAATCATCGAGACCTTCGACCAGCGGACGGTCGCAATCGCGCGCTCAATCTCCCGCTCCCGCCGCCGGCGGCGGCGCGACGCACCGAACCCCCGCAGGTGCTGCATCGCGACTTTCTTGAGCGGCTCGCGGAGCTCCTCGTCCGGCATCGTCCCTCGCTGTGCGAGGAGGCCGTTGATTTCCGTGTAGAACGCGAACTCATCCTCCATCTCCTCGGCGGTCTCGAGGATCTGGCCGCCCCCGGCCTGAAAGGCCGCGAACTCCTGCTCCTCGCGTCGAAGGACCTCCTGGAGACGCGTCATCCAGTCCGGATGCCGGAGAAGTTCGTCGACCTCTGTCGGGAGGTCCGAGCGGACGATGACGCCGCCGTCGAACACGACCTGGCCGCCGACGACCCGGCCGTTCGGCGGGAGAAGCCGCGTCATTGCGAACGCGGTCGTCGTCTTCCCGCACCCGGACTCGCCGACGAGGCCCATCGTCTGTCCGCGGTTGAGCTCGAACGTGACGTCGTCCACGGCGTGGACCGTCCCCTTCAGGATGCGGAAGTACACCTTGAGGTGGTCGACCTTCAGGAGAGGGTCCACGCGTTCACCTCTTCCGCAGGCGCGGGTTCACGATCTCGTCGAAGGCTCGGCCGACGAGGAAGAACGCAAGGCTGATCAGGGTGATCGCGAGCCCCGGCGGGAGGAGCCACCACCATGCCTTTAGCGCGTTGGACTGCGACACGAGCTGCAGCATGATGCCCCAGGACATCGTGGATATGTCCCCGAGCCCGATGAAGCTCAGCGCGGCCTCCGTGAGGATCGCGCCGCTGACGGAGAACGTCATATACAGGAAGGCGAGCGGCATCACGTTCGGCGCGATGTGGCGGAACACGATGCGCGTCGTGCTCGCCCCCGAGACCCGCGCGGAGTCGATGAACGGGCGCTCCTTCAGGGAGAGGACCTCCGCGCGGATGATCCGTGCAACGCCCGGCCAGCCGAGCAGGGAGATGACGAGGATGATGTTCCAAATGCTCGCACCGAGCACCGCCGCCAACGTGATGATGAGGGGGAGCGCTGGCAGGACGAGGATGACGTCCGTGAACCGCATGAGGATCGATTCCGTCTTCCCGCCCACGTACCCGGCGATGAGCCCCACGATGACGCCCAAGAGGACTGTAAAGAAGGCGCTCAGGAACCCGACGAGCAGGGCGATGCGAGAACCCCAGATCACCTGGCTGAAGATGTCGCGACCCTGGCTGTCGAGGCCCAGCCAGTACTGGTTGCCACTCGGATAGCCAGGGCACCTCCGCAGGGGATCGCCGAGCACGGGGCACTTGTATGTGTGCGCCCACGAGGGTTCGGAGGGTGCGAGAAACAGGCCGACGCTCGCCAGGGCGATGACTCCGTTGAGCCGCCCCTGGCCGCCGTAGGTGACCCAGGCGGAGGGATGGATGGCGCCGGGGGAACGGGTCTGCTTCCAGGATTGCGGCACTCCGGTGATGGGGGAGGGCATCGAGCGCTTCCAGGACACGTTCCCCTGGTCGACGCGAATGGAGTAAAGGACGCCGCGGTCGTCCGTTGGGTCCGCCGCGGTTCCATTGTTGTGGTTCGCGGCGGCGAGAAGGACGATGCTCTCGCTCACAAAGTACGGGGTCGCTCGGAACTGCGGGTCGAGACCGAGGAGGGTCTGGTCCTCGTAGATCCACCGGACGCTTGCAGGGGCAAGTCTCCATGACGGGTACTCCCCCTGGCCATCCCTTCGAATCGCGTAAAGCCGCCCCTTTGAAGACCCGAGGTAGATGTTGTCGCCGTCCACGACGGGTTGCGTCAAGTCACCCCCGTCCGCGGTGATGTTCGTGGGGCCGATGAACGCCGAGCCATTGTACCCAGGGAACTCTTGAGCCCATTGGGAGAGCGGGCGCGCATCCTCTACGTACCGAACGACGAGGAGACTCTCCGCCTCGGTCTCCGTGTTCCAATCGTCCCAGTCCAGATAGCTCGTCGCCCCGTACACGAGTTCCAAGCCTTCCGCGGGTCCTTCGGCGGCGTACGCCACGACGGGCGCAGTGTCCCATGGCGACCCCATCCACACGTACGACTCGGCGCCCCTCCACCAGAAGTTCCCACCGTCGGACGAGTTCAGGGCGATCAGACGGCCGGCTTTGGTTCCAACGAAGATCACGGCTCCGCTGCTGTTGAAAGCCGAGCTGTAGGCCGTGGAAGCACCGATCTTCGCCATCGGCGAGGCCGCAATATGCACCTCCGAGCCCACACTCACGTTCCATCGTATCCGGTAGTCCCACCGGGAAACGATCTTCGCGCGGTCGAGCCTCTGGAGCGAGGCGGGTAGCCCCACCTCGATCCCGTAGACGTTCCCCGTCTCGGTGCCGGCCACGAGAAGGTCTTCCAAGGATCGTCCGGTCGAGTACGTATAGAACCCGATGTGGGGACGACCGCTGGAGTCGAACCGAAGGCTGTTGTTGAAGCCTGTCTGCGAGTCGGACCGCAACGTCGTGGTCTGCCATCCGGACCCCGTGTCGTTCGCGAATTTCAAGTCGAAGTGCGTGACGTCCTGATAAGCGATTGCGCGCTCGCCTGTTACCGGGTTGAAGGCAAGACTCGCGTGGAGGCCAACGTCGTCGGCCCCGGAGTCATCCACCACTTCCGGGAGTGCCCACGCTCCGAGCGGGGCGATCTGTCGGACGAATCCGAGGGAGCCAGCCTCGTTGTAGTATGCAATCGCGGGCAGATCCGTGAAGGGATCGATCGCGAGAGAGGCGTATCTCCCAACGCCTCCTGCCAAGTCAAGGACGGTCTCGTTTCGCCAAGAGGTGCCCTCTCTCCACGCATGCTTCAACGCCTGCGCCGTGGCATCGTAGTACGCGATGTGGGGAACCCCCGAAGCGTTCAGGGCCAGCGAGGCGTACTGGCCCACATCGGACCCGGATGTGCTGTCCGCGAACTCGGTGAGGCTCCATGCGATGCCCGTCCCGGCCGCATACTTGAGCTTCCCCGACGCGTCATAGTACGCGATATGGTGGGCCCCGTCCGTCATGTTGACCGCGAGGGACGCGTACTTGCCGACATCGCCTGCGTTGTCGACGTACGTCTGATTCCAAGTGGTGCCGTTCCACCGCGCGAACTTGAGAGCCGTGTCCGATTGATCCTGGTACGCGATTCGGGGCAATCCCGTGGAGTCGACTGCAACCGATGTGAAGAACCCCAAGTTTAACTGCTCGTTCGAGACGAACGGTTCGACGCCCTCCCCCGTATCCGAGAGGAACTCCCAGCGCGCTCCCATCCGAGCACTGACTTTCGGGATCCCCTTCGTCACATCGTAGTATGAGAGAAGCGGCTGCACGCTTGGGCCGCTAGTGTTCAGGACGAGGGAAGTGAACTCACCTTCGTCTCCCCTCACAGCACCGGGGACCTCTTGGTACTCCCACTTGGCCGCGGTATCGTTGTAGGTCAGGTAGTTCGCCCGGCCGATCACGAACTCGGCGCCGTCGCCATCGTGCGTGTACGCCGCCATCCCTGTAACACGGCCCGAGAGGTTGATCAACGGCTCGGGGGTCGGCTTCTCACTTCCCATGTCTCGGAGGACGACAATCTTTCCGTCGTCCGTTCCAAGGTAGAGCTCGAAGTCCGGCGGATTCCGATCCAACCATCCATAGTTCATCGCCAGGGGAGCCAGGGAGATCGTCCGCCGGACCCCGTCGATTCGCGTCACGTTCACGAACTCTCCGAGGGTCCACGCGTTGCGCGGCACGTCCCCGGCAATCGTGAACAGGGCATACAATCGATCGCCAGCAGGGACGTAGATGCGATCGGCCCGCGGTTCAAAGTCCACCGGCGGGTTGATGCGGAACGCGACTCCATGGAGGATCGGGGGCGCACTGGCGAACTCGGAACCCCCAACGGAGCTGATCTCCCAGTACTGCGCGACTTCGATGAGGTCCGAGTCCGGGGCGGTCCACCGGATCGGATCGCGGAGTCCCATGAAAGGGGCGGCGAGAGCCAGGAGGACGAACGCCACCATGATCGCGAGGCCCACGACCCCGATCCGGGAGGCCTTGAACAAATTCCAGTTGAGGACGAACAGACGCTGCCACAGGAGGAGCTTCTCGCGCAATCGCCGCCAGAGAAGGCTCTGCCGCGTGGCCACGCCCTCCCCGACCGCCATCCTACAGCCTCACCCGTGGGTCCAGGTACGCGTACAGCACGTCTGCGATCAGGTTC
>Ga0209751_10000503_pt1 | contig 41755 bp, 44 predicted proteins | sample RifCSP13_1_FD_184019 | JGI IMG/M metagenome (GOLD analysis project Ga0209751, IMG submission 184019) | Soil microbial communities from Rifle, Colorado - Rifle CSP2_sed 13_1 (SPAdes) (version 2) | ecosystem: Environmental > Terrestrial > Deep subsurface > Rock core/Sediment | place: Rifle...
TACAGTGTTTTCTGAACAAATCCATTGTAACACTTCAGGTGATTTAAGCCTTTTTAATATCCGTTACTGGGACAGCAGTGGATTGGGGTGATTAAATTCCCTCTGTCTTCTCGAAAATTTGTTCCATGCATTTTCTCGGTCGCTGTTCCAGACGCGACTCTACCTCCTATATCCATATAGTCGTACCACCTACGTCCATGTAGGCATCCGTGTTTCTGTTTACGGACTGTTGTTTATTTGATATAGACATCGATTCAGAAAGTGCAACTGGTATAAGGTTTTATTGGATTAATTTGTACTGGAAACACTGGTTATACGGTCCAAAGAGGTTCTAAACTGTTAATTATTCGAGGATCCTGATGAGTATGGCCTGGATTTTCATCTATAATGGGAACAGGTATTCTGATTACATTATTAATAAAATTTCAAATCATTCATTGATTTTTAGCCATGATTACAAAATATATATTGTCTTTATTTTCCTTGTTTGTGTTTTCTATCAACACCTTTGCAGGGGAAACAGGCCAAATTCAAACTGACCTCTCGGAAATAAAAGCAGCAGAGCGTCAACAAATTATTAATGAATTATCATATCGCCTGGATACGAAGGAATCCTGTGATTTGATTAAGCGATGGTCTGATAGTGGTTCAGGTGCTGATCGGGATGGCAATTTTTATATCCCGGCTGTTGAAAATAATGTCTATATCATCGGTGGATTTGGGGCTCAATCCAGGAATAAATCCAACTGTGTTACCACCGTGAGTATTCCTGCAAACAACCCGGCGGACGCACCGGCTTTATTGGTAACCCCGATTGACTGGAAAATGATATGGAACGATGAGGGGAGTGGTGCAGACAAGGATGGTTCGATGTGGGAAGCCATTTCGCCAGACGGCAACAATTACCGCTGTATAGGTACTGTCCCGCAAGCCAAGCACAAAAAACCGGATGTACCCAATTATCGTTGTGTCCATAACAGTCTGACTGAAAAAATTGTGAGCAATGGGATGATCTGGTCGGACATTGGTAGCAATACGGCCAGGAAAGTTACCATGTTGAAGTTGCCAAATACCAATTCTTTTATCGCCGTACCGGACAGGGTGTCAAAAATAGAGACCTATGATCTCAAGGCAGATCCTGTTGTCAGGCCCGATCCCAAACGGGTTGACGAAATACTGGCCAGCAGAATGGCAAAGATTGAGGAAGACCTGAAGGCCGGTATGCAAGAGCAATTGGCACAAAAACAGCAAGCGGAAGCTGCAGAGAAGAAACGCCTGGCGGAGGAGGCCGAGAATAAACGGTTAGCCGAGGAAGCTGAACAGAAACGCCTTGCTGAAGAGGCCGGGAAAAAACGGTTGGCACAGGAAGCTGAACAGAAACGACTGGCCGAAGAGGCCGGGAAAAAACGTCTGGCTGAAGCTGCCAAACAGAAGCCAGTGACTGAAGAGTCCGGTAAGAAACCTATAGCCGAAGTTTCAGAAAAGGCGCCATTGGCCGAGCAGGCAGAACCGGTGGTTGCTGTTGCCAAGGAACCCCGGAAAACTGAAGCGGTAACAGCAAATGAAAATGCAGCAACTGAAGCAGATAGTAAACAATCCAGCGGTCTGAACAGTATCTATGTTTTCCTTTTCAAAGTATTTGGCACGGCTTTTGTCGCTGTTTTGTTTATGGGTTTTATTATTTATAAATTGATGTCGAAAAAAAATAAAACAGCAGGTTAAGTAAAGTTTCATGGGGCCGGAGTACTTGAAATGATTTGTCATTCCTTCCTCCATATATTGCGTTGTTAATCAGACTTTACATTTTCATAGGCTTCGCGCAGGAGTTGCCTGAAATGTTCCGATTGGCTGACAAGGCCATCAGCGGAACCTGAGGTAAGTTTCATTATGGTTGCCAGCTCGGCCAGCCATTCGTCACCAAAAATTTCAAGATCTGCCATGCGCGCAAGGTGCGGGTAATTTGCCTCGACTGTAACGATAATCCGGGGGATATGTGCAGTTTCACCACCACTCCAAAGCTGGGTCAGATGATAAGCAGTGCGCAGTACCCTGGTCTGTTGCTCTGGTGATATTGCCCGTGTCATGACCAGATTGAATACCTGCGGGTCATATCCCACTGGTAATGGGATAAATTCGTTGTTACGCCTGAAAAGTTTTTTGATGTTGTTAAACATACGAATAGTTTTATCTGTTTGCCTGTGTTTTAAACATCAATATTTAAACTGTTAACTGTTTACATAGAAGTCATTACGCAACCAGGAATAGCAGGTCAATATGGCAGCAACAGCGATGGATACAATCAATAATAATCCAACACTTGCGATTTTGCTCCAGCCCAGGAAATGATACGTACTATAAGCACAGACAGCTGCGATTAATCCCCCTACGACAAGACCTGCCCAGATAATGCGCTTGCTCTGCCGCCCGGCATGTAAATGATAGGTACAGTAAGGACATTCAACGTCTGCCACTGACAATCCGGGGGAGAATAATAAGCACCGGAATGGCAGCCTGTTTCCACACTTGCAACATATGATCAATGGATATTCCTCAACTTTCCATGTTTTCTATTTTTCATCTTCTTTGATTACTTCGCCTTCAATGATGTTTCCTTGCTGTTTATCCCGGTCACCGGATTTGTTCTCTTTCTTCAAATTAGCCAGCAGGACAGCGAGTAGGCCGAGGATGATTTCATCGATCATCGGGATCATGTCCGGTATCACGAGATCGAGCAGGAAGAGTGCAAGGATCAGCAGGAACAGTTCCTTGAACCTCAGGCCGTTGGCGAAAGCCATGAATATTGTGATGAAGGATTGGGGTTTCATTATCTTTTAACCATGATCCTGGGCTGGTCCGGTATCAAAAATTCTCCGGTTATTTTAATCCTTATATATTATATGTCGATTATCAGACCTTTCTTTTCTAAAACAACCTGTTATCGGGAGATTTGAAACAGATTGGCAAGAGTAACAATGAAAGAATTTTAGGGAAGCATTTTTGAAAAATAACTATAATCAAAATCAAGGGTTGTCCGGTAAAAAGACATAAATATTCAGATGAAAAGAGGCTCTTCAATGACTGAGAACAGCAAGCGCCGTGTTCGCGACAAGAACGCCAATAACCCTAGTATCATTGCTTATGCTTCGGTTTTTCAGGGCAATCTCAAAAGTTCTGCCCCGGTTGTTGTGACAGGTATCTTTGAGGGCAATAGTCAGATTGAAAATATATTGACGATAGAGGAGTCAGGCACATGGATAGGCAATATTCACGCGCTGTGCGTTATCGTCAATGGCAAGGTCAAGGGCGATATTGTGACAGATGATAAACTGGAAGTGGGTCCGACCGGCCAGATACACGGAAACGTGACTGCGGGCTCCCTGGCCATTGCCAGCGGTGCAGTTATTGAGGGCGATATGCACATGACTGAACATGATGAGCCGATTCTCTTTGAAGAAAAGCGCTCGGCCGCTTAAGCCAGGGATTTTGCAATCGGATTGAGCCGACTTTACACAGCTTGCTTTTTCCGGTTTCATTGAAACCGGAATTCCTGTATTGTTTCTATAATAAAATCAACAAGATAAACTCAATATGCCTTCCAGTTTGAAAAATGACCGCTTGCTTCGTGCCCTGTTACGGCAACCCGTCGATGCCACTCCAATCTGGATCATGCGCCAGGCCGGCCGCTATCTCCCTGAATACCGGAAATTACGCGAGCTGGCCGGTGATTTCATGACTTTGTGCAAGACACCTGATCTGGCCTGCCAGGTCACATTGCAACCGGTTGAACGGTTTCCACTGGATGCGGCGATACTGTTTTCAGATATCCTGACTATACCCGATGCAATGGGTCTGGGACTTTCCATTATCGAATCAAAAGGACCGATGTTTGAATACCCGGTCAGATCTGCACAGCAGATCAAAAAACTGGGTATCCCGGATCCGGAAACCGATTTGCGTTATGTGATGGATGCTGTGCGCCTGATAAGAAAAGAACTGGATGGCCGGGTGCCGTTGATTGGTTTTTCCGGCAGTCCATGGACACTGGCGACCTATATGGTGGAAGGGCAATCCAGCAAGAATTTTTCCGTTATTAAAGAATTACTCTACGATCAGCCGCAGGTATTGCATGAGTTACTGGAAAAACTTGCGCAATCAGTCGCACTTTATCTGAATGCACAAATTGCCGCCGGTGCACAGACAGTGATGATCTTCGATACCTGGGGTGGGGTACTGACGCAGCCGGCCTATCAGGAATTTTCATTGACCTATATGCAGAAAATTGTTGGGCAACTGCAGCGAGAGATGAATGGACAACGTATTCCGGTAATTTTATTCAGCAAAGGTATTGGTGATATGGTTATAAAAATTGCGGAGACCGGATGCGACGCAATCGGTCTGGACTGGATGCAGGATATCGCGCAGGTACGCAGCAAGGTTGGTGACAAGGTAGCATTACAGGGAAATCTTGATCCTGCTGTGCTGTATGCTTCTCCCGAAGTTATAAAAAAAGAAGTAGGTAAGATTCTTGAAAGTTACGGCAAAGGCAGTGGGCACGTTTTTAATCTGGGTCACGGGATACACCCGGAAATTGATCCGGAACATGTGGCCGTTCTGGTGGACGCCGTGCATGAACTTAGCAAACCTTACCATCGTGAATCGTGATTGGTGACTGGTAATTGGTGAACAAAAACCTGAAAGAAAAAGCGTTGTTTGTAGCAAAGGGATTCTGCATGGGGACTGCAGATGTCGTTCCCGGCGTGAGTGGTGGCACGATGGCATTAATTCTCGGGATCTATACCCGTCTTATCAATGCCATTAAATCCTTTGATCTGGAATGGCTGAAAGGCATTATAAAGTTTGATTCGAAAGTAATTCTGGGCAGGCCGGATTTTGCACTGATTATTCCACTGGTGATCGGCATCATTCTGGCCCTGTTGTTTTTCACCCGTGTTGTACCTTTGCCGGTATTGATACAGACACACCCGGAACCGGTTTATGCATTGTTCTTCGGCTTGATAGCGGGCTCTATATTTATTTTGTTCACCCATTTCGACAAACTGGTAAACGGTGATTATTTTTATACATTGGCCGGCGTGGTTGTCGGGCTGGTGGTATTCAACCTGGTGCCCGTGAACACTCCGGAAGCCAGCTGGTTTATTTTTCTCAGCGGTGCCCTGGCCATTTGTGCAATGATCCTGCCGGGCATATCAGGCTCTTTCATCCTGCTTATCCTGAAAAAATACGACTATATTTTTAATGCCATCGGGTATTTTGATTTTACAGTACTGATACCGTTCGTGTTCGGTATCATCACCGGTCTGGCCTTGTTTGCACGATTTCTCTCCTGGATGCTCAGTAATTTTTACCGGGCAACCATTATGGTCATAAATGGATTGTTAATTGCTTCACTCTGGGTGATATGGCCGTATCAGGAACGCACTTATGAAATCATCCGCGACAAGAAATACCTGATCGGTTCCACGCCTTCCTTCCCCACGGAGCTGACCACGGATGTTGTTGTCGCATTGCTGCTGACACTGACAGGCATCGCAGTCGTGATAATTATCAATAATTTGGCGAAAAAGATTTCCTGAAGTCAGGCATAAACCCAATCCCTGATCTACACTTCAAATAGTCCTCAACAAAATTAAATAAAAGCGCACATTGACGTCTTGCTGGCGTATGCCAGCATCCAGTAATAAATGTTTCATTGACTGGATACTGGCATACGCCAGTATGACGAATTAATTAATCTCAAAGCTGTTTGAAGTAATAAAATGATTTTGAGATAAGATTAAAAATCCTTCGGGGAGAGGGGAAATACGATGCCATTATCTGAAGTCGTATTGATCGTCATGGGCTTGTTGACCATCGCCATGCTGGTAGCTGGGTTTTGCCGCAACCTGCCTGTTCCCTATACAGTATTCCTGGTGATTTTGGGTTTGTTCCTCGGCTGGATGGCCCGGGCTTATCCGGAGATGCAGGGTCTACTCGAATTCCAGTTGACGCCTGAACTGGTGTTGTTTCTCTTTCTTCCCGCACTGATATTTGAGTCTGCATTTAATCTGAATGCACGGCAATTGGTAAAAGATATTGCGCCTGTGCTGACGCTGGCAATCCCGGCGCTGTTAATTTCAACTGCGTTAATCGGGACAGGTTTGTGGTTAATACTGGATATCAATCTGGGTTTGGCACTATTGTTCGGCGCGCTGATTTCGTCGACAGATCCTGTGGCTGTGATTGCATTGTTCAAGGAACTCGGTGCACCGGAACGACTGACCATCCTGGTTGAAGGCGAATCATTACTGAATGATGCCACAGCCATCGTGGTATTTAATATCATCCTCGGCCTGGTCATCAGTGGTGCCTTTGCGTGGACCGATGCCGGTCTTGCCGTATTCACATTTATCAAGGTATTCATCGGCGGCATCCTGGTTGGTGCGCTTATTGGGTTTGTTATCAGCGAGTTATTGCATCGTTTGTTTACCGGACAGAGCGCTTTCATGATCATGTCGATTGTGGTGGCTTATTCAAGTTTTGTGATTGCAGAACATTTGTTGCATGTGTCAGGTGTGATGGCTGTAGTGGCTTCTGCCATTACTCTGGGTGTTTTATGGGTGTCGAGAATTTCGCAGGCGGCAACGCATGTCGTCCGGGAAACCTGGGAAGTGATTGCACTGGTAAGTAATTCATTATTATTTCTACTGGTGGGTCTGTCGGTGGATTTGACCGGATTGCTGGCACGTGTTGATATCATCACCGTTGCCATTATTCTGGTTCTGTTGTCACGTGCGGCAACGATTTACAGTCTTGTGCCTGCCACAGTAAAACTGTTTTCCCTGCCACAAATCAGTATGGGTGAGCGTCATATCATGTGGTGGGGTGGTTTGAAGGGTGGGCTTGCAATTGCTATCGTACTCTACGTGCCCGCGGATTTGCCAGGCCGGGACCTGTTACTGAACCTGACCCTGGGCACGGTATTATTTTCGCTGTTGATCAACGCACCGACTATCAGACCACTGATTAAAAAACTCGGCATCGACAGGCTTACCGATGAAGAAATGTCAGAACTCAAGCAGGGCCTGCAGGAAGCCGGGGACAAAGCTTCCGAAATACTGAAACTGTTTTACAGTAACGGTCTGATATCACGTGGAACGGAGCAGCTTATACGCAGGAAAACGGGAAAAGTTTTTGCCACAGATACGCCGGCCATAGCAAAAGAGCAGGGGATCAGACATTTGTACATTACCGCCCTGCGTACCGAGTTTAATCAACTGAAGTATTTACATGAGATCGGTTTATTGCAGCACTATACTTATCTTGACATCCGCAATAATCTGCAACGTGACCGGGAAAGAATTCTGGCCGGAGAAGGGCCGGGGCAATCCACGGACAGCAGATCATCCAGTCTGTTTTCGCGTTTGGAGAATACCTTGCTTAAACGAATGAGAGAACACGACTGGGCTGCATGGCTGCTGGCGCGTTATCAAAATGTGCGTCTATCACAAAACCTGGAACGCAATATTGCCGGTGTCATGATTTGTGCAGAAGTGCTGACTATACTGGACAAACATTTCGAGATAGATAGTGAAGAACGTAAGCAGGTCGCAGCTATTTACCGGGACAGGCTGGCACGACGCAAAGCCAGGTTGAGCAGGATTGCAGAAGATTTTCCTGAATTTTATTCCCGTTTCGAAACATATTTGTTTACCCGTGTGGCATTGGCTGCTGCCGAACACTATGCCGGTGAAGAACATCATGAAGGTGCTATCGGTGCCAAGGCTCATGTTCACATTGAACGTGCGATTCATAAAGCCATGTCTGGTTTACCGCCTATCACCAATCCTGCTCCCCGGTTGGCGGCAAGTGACCTGCTTGGGACCATACCATTGTTGCAGGGTTTGAGTGAGAGTCTTTTAAATCTACTGGCGAACCTTGCCAAACCGGTAACATTTTTACAGGGCGATGTGATTATCGGAGAAGGTGAACATGGCGATGCGTTATATATCATCACGCACGGTGTAGTGTCGGTATTACGAAATGGAAACCTGGTGGCCGAACTCAGGGATGGGGATTTTTTTGGTGAAATGGCATTGCTCGGTGATCAGGTGCGGACTGCAACCGTGAAGGCAAAAATATCTTCTACATTATTAAGACTGAGACGGCGTGATGTGATGAAGTTTGCAGATAATGAGCCGGAACTGAAAAGCCGGCTGGAGGATGCAGGACGTAACAGGCAGGCATGATTTTTTCAAGTTACAATAAATAAAACCAATTTGTCATTCTGGCGAATGCCCCCATCCTGCCTTCCCCCTTGCAGGAGGTAGAACAACGCCGGGAGCAGTTGTCGAGGATGGGGGGTAGATTATTTACTGGATGCTGGCATATGCTGGCATGACGTCAATATGTAGACATCATTGATCACTTCTGTTTTTGATATATTTACTATTACTAATGCTACAAATCAGAAGTACCATAATACTCACTGTAATCACCAGCCAGTTACCAAATAATGAATAGGGCGTTGAGCCGCTGAACATTCTGACAGTTCCAACCAGAACATCCGGTTCGAATTGTGGTGAACGTGAAACTATTTTCCCGCGTTCATCAATGATGGCGCTGATACCGGTATTGGTTGAGCGCACCAGGTATCTGCCGGTCTCCAATGCCCGCATGCGCGCCATTTGCAAATGCTGATGTGGTGCCAGTGAATCACCGAACCAGGCGTCATTACTGACGTTGATATGGAATTTTGCTTCCGGCATGGCATCAATTATCTCCTCGCCAAACACATCTTCATAACAAATGGATACCCCCGCTGGCACACCTGCCACTTCCAGCAGCGGTCTGCCAGTGCCCGGACTGAAAGCCGACATCGGTATACGCAGTATATTGAGTATTGGCCTCAACCACCTGTCCATCGGCAAATATTCACCGAACGGCACCAGATGCCGTTTGAGATAAATGCCGTTATTGCGGCCAATGACAATGATACTGTTGTAATATTTTCTGGTTTGCAGATCCATAAACGGGACCCCCGATAAAAAGCCGGTATTGTGATATTTCGTCAGTGTCTGCAGATCCTTAATCAATTCATCCGCCTGATGGTAAAACATCGGTATGGCGGTCTCCGGCCAGACAATAAAATCAACAATTCCCCAGTAAGGACCTGACAGGGCAAGGTACAAATCTACGGTGCGTTTTTGTATTTCCGGTTGCCATTTCAGTTCCTGTGGAATGGCAGCCTGAATGATGACTACTGACTTTTCTTCTGCATCCGGTGTGGTCCAGTGGATGGAATTGACGGGAATAGACAGACCCCAGATGAATATCAGGCCGGTTACTGCAGCCAGCTTTCCTGGCTTTGCTGCGTAAAATATATAAACCAGCAATGCTGCATTGAGACACACCAGCCAACTGATCCCATAGGCACCAAACACTGGTGAAAATCCGGCAAGAAGGGTATCCGTCTGACTGTAACCGAGATTAAGCCAGGGAAAGCCGGTCAATATCCAGGAACGGCACCACTCCGCCAATGTCCACAATGCGGGCACCATGAGCAGTAACCAGGCAGAATTCGAAAAACAATATTTACGTCCGGCCCAACCAACAACAGCAGGATACAGTGCAAGAAATGCTACCAGCACATAAGTTGCAAATAATGCCCCCGCCAGATTGACGCCCCCGAACAGATTAATACTGATGTGCAGCCAGTTTACACCGGTTCCAAACATGCCCAGACCATAGGCGTACCCGAGTATGAAAGCCGATTTCGGGCTGGATTTATACCAGAGAAAAAACAGGACAGCAGGAGAAATAATTCCAATGACTGCATAGCCAATCGGGGCAAATGCGAGTGGGAGAGACGCACCTGCTATCAGGCAGATAATAAAATGTTTAACAGGGGATTTTTTTACAGATCGTTCCACAGAGTGTAATTATTTTTTTCAGGTGTACGGTCTGAAATAATGCAGACTCAGGCTATATCATCAAGGGGAACAGATGGTTGTTCAAGCCGGGTCATGCGCATCAGATAAATACGGCGTTTATCAGCACGCAGGATCTTGACGTTAAACCCCTCAAACTCAAGTAATTCACCCCGATTTGGTACATGACCGAAGGCATTAAGGATCAGGCCGCCAATAGTATCGTATTCCGCGTCGCTCAATGAGATTTTGAAATAGTCATTGAATTCATTGATCGGTGTCATAGCGCTGACCGTATACCGGTGGTGGCCATAAGGAATGATATGTTCCTCCTCTTCAATATCATGTTCATCCTGAATATTGCCCACGATCTCTTCAATGACATCTTCTATTGTCACCAGCCCGGAAACACATGAGTATTCGTCAACCACTATGGCCATGTGGTTCCTGCTTGAACGGAACTCGCGCAGCAGGACATTCAGGCGTTTGCTCTCAGGTACAAACACAGCAGAGCGCATCAGGTCCTTGATATTGAATTTTCCCTGCTTGTCATCAGCAAAATAATTGAGAAAGTCTTTTGCGAGCAGAATGCCCAATACTTCATCGGCATCGTTACCTATGACAGGAAAGCGTGAGTGTCCGGATTCAAGCACGATAGGAAGGATATTTTTGGGTTCGGAATTGTTTTTTATAACAATCATCTGCACCCTGGGGATCATGATATCGCGTACCTGTATATCGGACACATGCAGGGCGCCTTCAATCATGGCGAGGGCATCCGGATCCAGAAGATTACGGCCCTCGCTATTGCGCAATATTTCGATTAATGCTTCACGGTCCCTGGGTTGTTTGGAGAAAAAGGACACAATCCTGTCAATACAGTTTCGTAGTCCGTTTCTGGATAGATCTTTTATCATAAGGTATTACCGATAATAAGGATTGGCAAAGCCCAGGGATTCGAGCAATCTGATTTCAAGCCTTTCCATTCTCCCGGTATCTTCCGGTTTAATGTGATCATAACCTATTAAATGCAACGTGCCATGTATTACCATATGTGCCCAGTGTGAAGCCAGAGTTTTTTTCTGTTCCAAAGCCTCACGCCTGATGACGGGGGCGCAAAGGATAATATCACCGAGTAGTCCACCCGCTATCGTGTTATTGTCTTCGTAGGGAAATGAAAGTACGTTGGTCGGGCCTTTTTTCTTCCGCCATTTTCTGTTTAATTCTGTTCCTTCTTCCTCATCGACTATCCTGATGGTCAATTCAGCATCTTTATCATAAACAGACATAGCAGTTCTTGCCCACTTTCGGATCTGCCGGTTATCCGGGAAATCATGAGTATCTGTGGCGCGTTGTATATCAACCTTTATCTTCATTATCAGCGCCGGATCTTTCCCTGGGATTTTCCTTTATATTCTCATAGCGTTCATAGGCATTCAGGATTCTTGCAACCAGGGGATGACGTACAACGTCTCTGGATTTAAAAAAGGTGAAACTGATCCCTTCCTCATCTTTCAGTATGTCAATAACATTGCGCAGCCCTGACTTTTTGTCCCGCGGCAGGTCGGTCTGGGTAATGTCCCCGGTCACAACTGCAGTTGAGTTGAAACCAATACGTGTGAGGAACATTTTCATCTGTTCTATGGTGGTATTCTGGGCTTCATCCAGGATAACGAATGATTCATTTAATGTGCGGCCACGCATGAAGGCCAATGGTGCAACCTCAATGACGTTACGCTCCATATATTTTGCCACACGTTCAAATCCCAGCATTTCATATAAGGCATCATAGAGTGGGCGCAGATACGGATCGACTTTCTGCACCAGATCACCGGGCAAAAACCCGAGTTTTTCACCGGCTTCAACAGCCGGACGCACCAGCACCAGCCGTCTTGCGTGGTCGTGTTCCAGTGCGGCGATTGCACAGGCCACGGCCAGATAGGTTTTGCCGGTGCCGGCCGGGCCTACACCGAAACAGATATCATGGCTCAGGATATTTTTCAGATAGAGTTTCTGGTTGGGGCTTCTGCCTTTGATGACACCACGTTTGGTTTTGATAAAAACATCCTGGTCGATTTGAAGCTGATCTTCTTCATCTATGCCGGAATCTTTCAGAAACAAGTGTACGCGCTCAGGTGACAGGATTTCATGATCGGTGGCTGCATATAGTTCTTTAATAACACGTTCGACCAATTCAACTGATGGTGCATCGCCAATTACCCGAAAGGTATTGCCGCGGTTATTGATTTCCACACCAAGTCGCCGTTCAAGCTGGCGCAGGTGCTCATCCATCGGGCCGCACAGATTGGCAAGACGCTGGTTATCTACAGGTTCAAGGATTATATCTGTAGAGAATGGTTGTACGGTTTCAGGATGTATACTCAAGGATCAGAGACAGATGTGATTTTCAATTTGATGTAATACTGGAGAGACAGTATCCGCCAATTCTCCGCGCAGTGAATTGCTTAATGCCCTGGTGATTCGGAGATTCACAAAGGATCCCACCAGTGATGCATCTCCGGGAAAATTGACGATGCGGTTGTTTTCAGTACGTCCGCATAACTCGTCGTTATTTTTGCGGGACGGACCTTCTACCAGGACTGGTTGTACAGTGCCAACCATCTTCCGGCTGATCCCCATGGCAGATTGATGGATACGCGCCTGCAATAAATTCAGACGTTCCTTCTTGACTTCCATCGGGACTTCATCGGGAAAATTTGCTGCCGGTGTGCCGGGTCTTTTGCTGTAGATAAAACTGAAAGACTGGTCGAAGCCTACATCTGCAATCAGGTTCATGGTATCTTCAAAATCCTGGTCCGTTTCACCGGGGAATCCCACGATAAAATCAGACGAGATGCTGATATCCGGTCTGATCTTCCGTAGTTTGCGGATCCTGGATTTGTACTCCAGTGCAGTATGTCCGCGTTTCATCAGGGTCAGGACACGGTTTGAACCACTCTGAACCGGTAAATGCAGATGATTGACCAGTTGAGGAACATTGCCATAGACTTCGATCAAGCGATCAGAAAATTCTACCGGGTGGGAAGTTGTATAGCGTATGCGATCAATGCCTTTAACAGCGGCCACATATTCAATGAGTAATGCCAGGTCAGCTGTTTCACCGGTATGCATCTTCCCACGGTAAGCATTTACATTCTGGCCCAGTAAGGTAATTTCCCTGACACCCTGCCCGGCCAGCCCAACAATCTCAGTAATTACATCATCAAAGGGCCGGCTGATCTCCTCTCCACGCGTATAAGGTACAACACAGAAGGTACAATACTTGCTGCAACCTTCCATGATCGAGACAAATGCGGTTGGCCCTTCAGCACGTGGTTCCGGCAGGCGATCAAATTTTTCAATCTCGGGGAATGAAATATCCACGACCGGTTTACGGAGTTTCAGGACTTTGTTATACATATCGGGCAGTCTGTGCAGGGTCTGCGGGCCGAAAACAATATCTACAAATGGGGCTCGTTGACAGATAGCGCCACCTTCCTGGCTCGCCACACAACCACCAACACCGATCACAAGCTCAGGATTATCTTTCTTGAGTTGCTTCCAGCGGCCTAATTGTGAAAATACCTTTTCCTGGGCCTTCTCGCGGATAGAGCAGGTATTTAGCAATATCATGTCGGCATTACCGGGGTCATTGGTAGGATACATACCATGAGAGGCCGACATTACGTCCAGCATCTTGGCTGAATCATATTCATTCATCTGACAGCCCAGCGTCATTATGTAAAGCTTACGTACCATAAAATTCCAGAATAAATTCTCTAATATCAGTGGGTTGGCTAAATTACACTGTCTTACCTGTCATTTCCACCATATTCTGGCCACTGGCCTCGTTATACAGAGTAGTGGAAAGGCTTTTTAGTATACCAGTTAACCCTTTAGAGAGCTTAGCATCGGCAGGTGTTATTTTCATGAACCGGCGTCCGGTTTTGAAATATATATTCTGAAATCAGACTGCGGCCAGTCTTACTTGCAGTCGAATCAAGTCATACAACGATATATCATAGGCCGCCAGTCCATCTTATACGTTTCATACGGGAAAATATAATCAAATAATAATGAATTACTTTGCCCAGTCATTTACTGATGCAATACAACTTATCCTGAAGCTGGATTATGAATTATATTTTGTTGTCTGGACTTCACTCAAAATTTCATTGTTGGCGGTCTTTATTGCTTCTGTCCTGTGTGTACCATTAGGGTTACTGATTGCATCCAGTAAATTTCCCGGAAAGGCGATACTGCAAAGTATACTGAATACCCTCATGGCATTGCCCACAGTGGTCGTAGGATTATTGATGTTTGGCCTGTTAAGCCGGCAGGGGCCGTTGGGCGCATGGGGATTATTGTATACCCAGGTGGCCATAGTGATGGGCCAATGTATTCTTATCATTCCGATTGTTCTGAATATGGTGATTTCCGCAGCAAATACAGCCGACCCCAGGATCCGTTCAACCAGTATCGCCCTGGGAGCTGACCGGTTTCAGCAAAACCTGATATTTATTAATGAAGTCCGCTTTGCCATGCTGGCTGCAATTGTGGCGGCTTTTGGCCGGGCCATCGGCGAAGTCGGTGTAGCAATGATGTTGGGTGGGAACATTCAAGGTTTCACGCGCACCATGACCACAGCGATTGCACTCGAAACCAGCAAGGGTGAATTTGAATTTGCCCTGGCCCTCGGTGTATTACTGTTGCTGGTTGCATTTATTGTGAATGTGTTTCTGGAAAAATTTCAAAAACTGAATAAATGAACACTGCAGCCTACGAAATAAATCACCTCAGCTTTAAATACCACGATAAAGACATTGTGGATATTGATCATTATCTGATCAATGCAGGAGAAACACTGGCTCTGGTTGGGCCTAACGGTTCGGGGAAAAGCACGCTGTTAAATCTCCTGTCATTTTTATCCATGCCAGCGGCAGGAGAAGTCAGGTTTTTCGGTGAAACAGTGCGGCAAAATACACAACCTGATTTCAGGCGCAGGGTTGGTTATCTTCAGCAACATCCCTATCTGTTCAATACTACGGTGATTGAGAATATTGAACTGGTACTGAAGTTACGCAACATTAACCGGCAACTGCGGCATGTCCGCGCACAAAATATTATTGAACAATTGAACCTGGGCATGCTTGCAGATAAAAGGGCCCATGAGTTATCCGGGGGGGAGATACAAAAGGTTGCGTTGGCCAGAGCACTGGTGCTGGAACCTGAGGTACTTATCTTTGATGAACCCTTTACTTACCTGGACAAGTCATTTGTGAATGGGCTTGAAAAGTTGTTATTGTCGATACAAGAGAACAGAACACAAACTATCATCTTCAGCAGTCATGATCACCTGCGGGCCCAGTTAATTGCAGATCGTGTCTGTTGCATTCACCACGGCAAGCTGATTGAAGAATCTCACGTTAATCTGTTTCACGGTAAATATTCGAGAGAACAGGGGGCTTTCAATACCGGTAATATCCATATCAAAATACCGGAGATTGCCGATGATGTTGATATTATCGCTATCGAACCGACCCAGATCGTATTGTCCAGGACTGAACTTGATTCCAGTATGCGTAACAGGTTCAGGGGCGAGATTGTCGCATTAAATGCACGCAACGAGCATATTGAAGTTACTGTACAAACCGGCGAGAAATTCCAGGTCATCATTACACGGTCAGCCCTGGATGAATTGGCTGTTACTATCGGATCACCGGTCTGGGTAAGTTTTAAATCTTCTGCGATCAGGACACTACGTTAATCCCGGAGACATCAGCAAAACAGGGCGGTCAGATCAACAGATGATTTTTTGCCAAGCCTGTCGAGATTTTCTTCAAGCCACACATCTGCGGCTGCGTAGCCTTCCTTGTGAAACAGGTCAATGAATGAGGGCAGGGTATTATATCTGCTGCGGAAATTATATTGTAAAGACAGCGCCTGGTCCTGGATTATATGGATATTGATTTCATTCATACGATTTTCCAGTTTGCCTGATGGCATCCAGTCTTTATCTATTATCTTTTTTGAAAATGCAATGGCCCGCATTTCCCTGAGGAAGGCTGTATTAAAACTCAGTTCGGATGTGCGTTGCTGAATTTCTTCGGCAGTGACTGGCATTTCATTAATCTCAAGAGGATGGACCAGCACGATAACAATATCATTCTGTTTGCAGTTGAATATCAGTGGAAACACAGGCGGATTACCGGCAAAACCGCCATCCCAGTATGACTCACCATCTATTTCCACCGCACGATGTATGGAAGGCAGACAGGCTGAAGCCATCAGGGCATCTATTGATAAATCCCTGTTTTCGAATATTTTCAGTTTGCCTGTGCGTACATGCGTTGCCGCGATAAAGAGTTTAACAGGACAATCTTTCTGTATATATCTGAAGTCTATCGATTCAGCGACCAGATTACGTAACGGATTCATATCCATGGGATTAAGCTGAAAAGGCGAAAATGTTTTGGTCAATGAAAGATAGGTATCCAGGGCCGGATGTTCTGCATCATTAAAGGGATTCAGCATGGCCATATAAAATGGCCCGGAAAATATTTCAGAGAATTCTTTGGCCACACGCTCCCATAATTTTCTGAGGGCCTCTCTCGCACCCGCACGGCCACCGGTGGCGAGACCATAGGCAAAAGCCGCCGCATTAATAGCCCCTGAACTGGTACCGCTGATCCCCTCAAATTCAATCCGTTCTTCTTCAAGAATGCGTTCCAGTACACCCCAGGTGAAGGCGCCATGCGAACCGCCGCCCTGAAGGGCAAGATTGATGACCCTGGTATTTTTGCTGTTCATGGTGTTTAGTTATACGATTAATGTTGCGCCGCGTCAATCGTTTGAAATACAATATGATAAGTGTTTCATGTTATATATGGATTGCACTGTAAATGCGCAGGCATGTCCATATTGGTGTGCATGCAGGCGTTGTTGGCAATTTACAGTTATGCATACAGGTATTTTTACCCGGGATAAAATAACTTGCTGTTATGTATGTTTACGGTCCGGCTGATCGCTGCACGGGGGACAGTTGCATTTGGGGCACACTGGCATTCTTCAGATTACAGCGCATAATGAAAAATTAACTACACAATATAAGTAAGGAAAAAAGATGCAAGATAAAACGCAGGATAAGACGATTACAAAAACCTTATGGTCTGAAACAATAATAGAAGCACTTTTGGTTGGATTACAGAAAAAAGTCACAGATGAAAAAATCAGGGAACTTATCAATGAAATACAGGGTAAGGGTTACAAGTCATCTTACATTATTGAAAAAGTAACTAAAGAGTTGGGTGCGCCGGACGCATTACGCATCAGGCAATTATTGGGTAAATGATCTCCGTATCCAATTAATCAGAAAATATACAACACACCATAATTTCCAGTTAATAATTATTCGTATTTTTCATTTTAATTGCAGCTGATAATGCGTGACAAGTGATTACCTGGTTTATCTATGAAGCGGCTCAATTATTATTTATACATATCATTATTCCTGTTTGCTCCATGCCAGTCCGTTGCAAAAGAAATAAAACGTATTGGTTGGGTTGAAAACGTCAGAATTTTCCCTGGCGAACTGCAGTTCAAGGCAAAAATTGACACCGGTGCATATAATTCTTCCATCAATGCAAAAAATATTATTGAATTTGAACGGGAAGGTGAGACCTGGGTCCGGTTTGATGTTGTTAACAAGAACAAAATAAGTGCAACTATTGAATTGCCACTGATTAAGGAAGTCACTGTCAAAAGATATTTCGGGAAGAAGCAACGCCGTTATGCAGTTATGCTCGGTGTCTGTTTAGGGAAAATATATAAGGAAACACAAGTCAGTCTGGTTGACAGGAAAGGGTTTTTATATGCCATGTTGATAGGAAGAAATTTTCTTAAAGGTGACTTTGTGATCAATCCCGCCGACAAATTTACTGTATCACCCAGATGTTCCATGCCGGAACCGGAAGATGCTTAACAGACATTTATATATACTCTGTGCAACATTATTCTTTGCCGGCCTGGGCTTGTTTCTATATAAAGCTGTTTATCTTGGTTTTCCTCTCATGCCTGGCCAGAAAACTGATGTGTGGGAAGTTGAAGTCAAGATCAATTTCAGTGCTAGCGGGCGGCCCGTGAAGGCATTGCTTTATGTGCCCAGAACATCAGCTGATTTTTCTATCATAAATGAAAATTTTATTTCGAAAGGTTACGGAATATCCATCAGTACTGTTGACGGGAACAGGCAGGTGGCCTGGTCTATCCGCAATGCCAGGGGACAGCAGACACTTTATTACCATGCCACTATAGAAAAGATGGTTACGGGTGAGCCGCCTGCCACCAGCAAAAACGTCAAACTGGTACCTTCAGAATACGAAGGAGCAGATCTGGAAGCGGCCACCGCCATATTACTTGAAGCAAAACAAAAATCTGCGGACAAGATAACCCTGGTGATGCAGTTAATTGATATTATCGAGAGTCCTGCAAATAATGATAATCTTTCCTTGTTGCTCGGAGAGAATCCGTCGCAGCAAAGAAAAATTGAAACAATCATCAGGATATTATCGCTTGATGAAATCCCGGCACGCCTGGTGCATGGTCTGCATATATCTGAACAATATGGTAAATCCAGTCCGGTGTCGTGGCTTGAAGTACATGTGGATGAAAAATGGATGGGCGTCGAGCCGGTTACAAGGCAAACCGGGAAACTCAGTGACTATCTGGTGTTGTGGAAAGGCATAGACAGGATGGTCAATCTTACCGGTGGTGAGAACCTGAATGTTGCTATCAATATAAAACAGTCCAATGTGGAGAGCATTACTGCTGCCAGTACCAGAGAGAAAAGTATACACCCGACTTTCTGGAGACATTCACTTTCGAATTTGCCGCTGGACACACAACGGGTTTACAGTATATTGCTGACGGTCCCTGTAGGTGTATTTCTGCTGGTTCTGCTAAGGAATATTATCGGCATCAAGACCTTCGGTACTTTCATGCCAATATTGATCGCCATGTCATTCCGGGAAACACAATTAATCTCAGGTTTGATCCTGTTTACCATTCTGATCTCGGCAGGCCTTGCAATCCGGTTTTATCTTGAGAAACTCAAACTCCTGCTGGTGCCACGTCTGGCATCAGTATTGATTATTGTTATTTTATTGATGCTATTGATGAGTATTTTGAGCCATAACCTGGGTATAGAGAGCGGTCTGTCTGTGGCGTTGTTCCCGATGGTAATTATTACCATGACGATAGAGCGCATGTCTATTGTCTGGGAGGAAAGAGGACCATCGGAAGCTATCAATCAGGGTATAGGCAGTCTGGCCACTGCCTCAATTGCCTTTCTGATCATGAGCCTTGGTCACGTGGAGCATCTGGTAACGGTATTCCCGGAAGTATTGTTTATTCTGCTTTCATTGACCATGTTGCTTGGCCGTTATTCCGGCTACCGGCTGCTCGAGATACACAGGTTCAAGGCGTTGGTCAGTAAATAACCATGTTTGGTCTGGCAAAAAAATTATCCGGGATTGGAATCATGGGTATCAACAAGCGCAATTGTGACTACACGCTTGTATATAATCCGCGCAAATATTACCCGCTGGTTGACGACAAACTGCGCACCAAGCAATTGGCAATTGATGCCGGCATCGCTGTCCCCGAATTGTATGGCGTGATAGAAATCGAACACCAGATACGCGAACTGCCGGAATTCCTGAAAAAATATTCCGATTTTGTATTAAAACCTGCCCAGGGAACTGGCGGAGATGGAATAGAAATCATCGTTGGTAAGGTAAAAAGCCTTTACAGAAAATCCAATGGTCACCTTGTGACCGAAGAACAATTACAACATCATGTTTCCAATATCCTGAATGGTCTGTTCAGCCTGGGTGGCCATGTAGACAAAGCCATTATTGAATACCGTGTAAAATTTGATCCGGTATTTGATGCGATCAGTTATCAGGGAGTGCCGGATATCAGGATCATTGTATTTATGGGTTTCCCGGTAATGGCCATGCTTCGGCTGCCTACCCAAATGTCCAGTGGCAAGGCCAACCTGCATAAGGGCGCCATTGGGGTAGGTATTGACATTGCAACCGGCAGAACACTGAATGCAGTATTGAAAAATGATGTAATTACCGAGCATCCTGATACGAGAAATCCCGTGACTGGTTTAGAGATCCCCAAGTGGGAAGAGTTACTGATGATCGCGGCAAAATGTTATGAATTAACAAGCCTGGGATATCTGGGTGTGGATATTGTGCTGGATCGTGTTAAGGGCCCCCTTGTCCTGGAAATGAATGCTCGCCCCGGTTTGAACATTCAAATAGCCAATCACATGGGGTTTCTGCACCGGCTTGAATTCATACAGGCCAACGCAATACGGTTAGGATCTGTGTTTGACCGGGTGGCCTTCTCCAGGAAAATGTTATCTCGCGTGCATTAAACACAACCTGATGTTGGGTTTGTTCTGATAGTAAATTCTTCTGCTAGTTCCGATGAAGTAACAAAGCAGTTCCCATACGGATTACCCTCGTCATTTTCGGGAGACCCATTGTATTCAAACCGGCGTTATCAGATTACCATGCGTGGTAGAGGAATAAATTCCGGTATCTGTCTGTGGTGACTGCCAACAGTAACTGTTGTGTGAATGTTCGTAACATTCACCGGTAAAAATAGAGTATCATTGTTAATGATAAACGACTGTGACCTTGATAGATTATGACAGCCGGGAATGAAATAAAGAAAGTCCTGATATTTGATGACGACAGGGATTACCGGAAACTGGTCAGGGCATATCTTGCAAAAAGCCTTCCAGCTGCTGAATTAGTTGAGTATGACCCGGTGGCAAATGGCGCACCCGGGGAGGATTTCAACTGGGCTGGCTACGATGTCATGGTTCTGGATTATTATCTGTGCATCTATGGGACAACCGGGCTTGATATCCTGCAGAAAAACCGCAAGAAACCGGGCTTTCCCGCAACTATCATGCTGACTGGCGCCGGTGACCAGGAAGTTGCGATGCGTGCCCTTGACTTCGGCGTTTATGAATACCTGCGCAAGGAAAAACTGACCAAGGAAGAATTATTGAATTCCATCAATAATGCCTTCAGGAAACACCACGAAAAATTAATCGAGCAGAAAGAACAGGAGCGAATCAATAATGCCTTTGACAAAGCGCTGTTCTACAGACAACTTGAACACCCGACAGATGCGGCAATTAATGACAAGCAGCCGGTTCTTTTGCTGATTGGGATTGATAATCCTGATGCCCTGACAACCGAACACGGATTAATTGTGCAGGACAACCTGCTTCGCCAAACTGCCCGTCAATGTTTTGAAAAATTCAGTAGCACTGACAGTAATCCTTGTATCACCCGGCTCGGTGATTCTTCCCTCGGTGTGCTAATTGATTTTCCGGGAACTATGGAATCACTGGAAAACATCTTACGGGAATTATGTGGGTATTTTTCCGGAAACAGTGATTTATCCGGTGACAAAATCGTGTCCGGTGTGGCAAACATCGGCGCGCTTATACTTGATCGTGAAGGCAAAACTGTTTCCTCACTCATTGAACTAACCGGTCAAGCACGGGATATCGCAAGACAGACACCCGGAAATTCCTGGCACATATTCACCCTGTCTGAAATTCTGGAATCGGAAAATAAACGCCAGCAGGAAGAAGAACAAAGACGTAAAGAGGAAGAAGAAAGGATCGGGTCTGAAGCGGAAAGATTGCGCCAGGAGGAAGAAGAACAAAGACGTAAAGAGGAAGAACGTCTACGTCAGGTTGAACTGGAAAAGCAGCGTAGTGAGGACGAAGAAAGGATCAGATCTGAAGCGGAAAGATTACGCCGGGAGGAAGAAGAACAAAGACGTAAAGAGGCAGAAGAACAGGAGCGCAAGGCGGAAGAGGAAGAACGTCTACGTCAGGTTGAACTGGAAAAGCAGCGTAGTGAGGACGAAGAAAGGATCAGATCTGAAGCGGAAAGATTACGCCGGGAGGAAGAAGATAAACGCATAGAAACAGCAGAACAAATGCACAAGACCAGGCTGGAGCGGCAACAGCGAGTACAAGATGAGAGACAAAAGGCCCTGATAAAAGAACAGCAGCGTCTGATAGCAGAACGGAAACGCAAGGCAGAACAAGAACGAATGCGGGTGGCTGAACTGGAGCGGCTGCGTCAGGAGGAGCAGCGCCGGCTGGAAGAGAAAAGACATAAAGAGGAAGAAGAGAGATTACGTCAGGCCGAACTGGAACGGCAACGTAGAGAGGAAGAAGAGCGGATTGATGCTGAAGAAGAACGGCTGCGGCTGGCTGAACCGGAAAGACAGCGTCAGAAAGAATTATCAATACAAAAGGAAAAGCAGGCAAATATTGATATATTGGCTTTTCCGTTGGAAATCGAAACTTATCCTGAAGAATCCGAAAAACCAGATTCAAAAACAGAAAGCGCAATAGAAATCACGGAAGTCTCAAAAGAGGAAGCCGCCGGGCCTGAAGCCGAGCTTGATGAATCGTCATTGAACTTGAAAAGGGCTTTCAATGACAACAGGATTATACAAACATTTCAACCTGTGGTTGCAATGTTTTCGCCTGAATCCGGCGTTGCCTCAACGATATACAAGATTGATATTCAATTGGTTGACATGGCTGGCACTGTTAAATCTGCCCGGGAAATCAACAGGCAAAATACATCGTTATCCTTGCAACAGGATATTGACCGCTGGATGTTGCGCGAGATCATTGGCGGGGTAGTGAGAAGTAAAAATTTCCGGTCAGGGAAAATATATTTGCTGGCAATCAGTGAGGCATGGTTAACAGATACCACGCTGTTTGCCTGGTTGAAAAAATTGCTGACCGGAGTTGAAAATATAAAACCCGGAAAACTCATAGCACTCGAGATTCCGGCTGGCTTGCTCCTGACACATAAAAAAAGGGCGTTGGCACTCATCAGGATACTGAAAAATTCACATGGTTTCAGGATTGCACTGGGCAGTATCAATACTCTTGAAGAACTGACCAGCCTGTCAGGCCTGCTGGATTTTAACCTGCTTACAATCAGATACAAGCTGACAGAGGAAATTCGCAATAATCCGGGCTACAACGGTGACATAAATTTCCTGCAAACTCTGAAAAGCCATGGCACCCGGGTGATTATTGATGGTATTGAAGATTCAACCATGCTGACCGATGCTATCAGTCTTGGAGCAGATTATGTCATGGGTATTTTTATCGGCGAGCCGCAAAGCTCTCTGGCAGGAACAGGGAATGTAGAATCATTCGATATCAGTTATTAATCTGTTGTACTGTACAGTGGATATCAGATGGGTTGATGGCCGGTCACACCATTTCATATATATTTCACCCAGTCTCAGTCTGACATAAACTCGTTACATTTGTGATGTTTTGTCTGCCGACTATCGGCCAAAAGAAGTCATTGCCTATAGTAGGTGGTTAAACCACCTATTTCTTTAGTCACTCATGTCATATGCACAAAACTGAATTAATCTTTAGATGTTTCTTCTATACATGTGCCGGTAAGAAGCATGCCTACAGCTGTTTGATAAGAATATGGTTTTTCATCACTCACGACATTCTCATTTATACGAAGAGATGAAAACTGACCTTTATCTTCAAAAATTGTAAGTACTTTGTATGAGGTTTTCTCCTCAGTATTGTGAAACACTTTTGGGCTGTGAATTTTATCAAAATTCGTAAGACGAGCCTTTAATGCAGTAGTACCAATTACTTTTCCTGTCTCGCGATCAACAAAAAATTTCCTGTTCATGTAATTAGCCCTCCATCCGTGCTCTATATATAGCCCGGTATCACTCAGTTCTAAAACAGCCTTGATCATGCATGCATAATCCTTAGCAAACACGGGGAATGGATAGATTAAAATTAATGTAATGAGCACTTGTGAGATATAGTTTTTGTTGACCATTGTAGTCACCTATTTGGGTTTCAATGTTAGAAGTCTGATGTACGTTATCAAATTATTTAGTATTTATTTGTCAAAAACCAATAGTGATCCAAAATTATTCAATTCTAATTATGAACTACCTACTTGACGGGGAAGCTTATGGTCCTGGCAGGATTGAAAGCCCTCATTTATCTTTGGGATTAATGAAAACCCCCTCAATAGGCAGCGTGATGTCAACCCTGAAGCCGCCCAGAGTATTTGAAGTGCTGAATAAAAGGGTTCCACTGTATTCCCTGACTATATCGGAGGCGATGCTCAGGCCAAAGCCATAGCCTTTTTTTGTTTCATCCAGGCGTACACCACGCTTGTCGAGTTGTTCGAAACGGTTGGGATCGGTTCCGGGGCCATCGTCCTCTATGCAGATCGTAAGTTCGGGATTAATTGCTACCGTGATATTTACTCTTTTATTGGCCCATTTATAGGCGTTATCCAACAAATTTCCTAATAGCTCCAGCATGTCTTCCCGATCAATCGGGCAATTGGCCTCTTCCGGAAAATCGACCTGATTAGCGATGGATTTATCATTGTATATTATATCAAGCGTCTCGATCAATTGTGGCAAGTCATGCAAGAAGGAAAAGCGAGCACTGCTGTGGCCATGACCAGCGAGGCGGGCGCGTTTGAGAATGCGGTCGGTGAGCTGGTTAATCTCCGTAACTTGCCTGACCAGCCCTGCATTTAAGTCGGCGGGCAAGGCATTCCGGTTTTTGTCTGTTAGTTGCTGAATGATAGTTAAAGGCCTTTTAACAGCATGGGCCAGGTCACCGAGGGCATCGCGGGACCGACGCAAACGCTGTTCCATGACGACAAGCAGATGATTGATCTCGTTGACCAGAGGGCGCAACTCGGTTGGAGCATCCGCGTTCAGTTGATTGGCTTCACCCTGTTGGAGGGACTGCAATTCTTCGTGGATACGTGAAAGTGATTTCATGCTATGACGAAGAATGAGGGCCTGCAGCACTACCAACAGTAACAACATTACGATGGCAGTGATAGCAAAGCGAGTTTGGAATTGCCTGATATTTCGTTTTACTGGATTGAGATCCTCTGCCACGGTCACTGATAAGGGATAGCCCTGTTTTATGAAACCATTGCTGATAACCAGCAGTAACTGATTATCTGGTCCATCCTGGTAGTTACTAATCTGGTCACCTGCCTTAACGAGGACACTGCCTAGCTGCTGGTCCCACAGCGAACGCGAGCTCATTGTCTGGTTGCCGGATGTAATAAAGTAGTAATGGCCGGAAAACGGTTTGCTGTAAACAAGATCGATGGTCGATTCATCTATTCCGAGGTTGCCAGCCTTATCGAAGTGGATTGTACTGAGTAGCATTTCCGCATCATGCCGCAGGCGAGAGGCAATATACTCTTCTGCAAGATACTGGATATTTAAACTGACCAGAAACCACAGCACAGTAAATACTGCAATGAGACTGAGCGTCAGGCCGTAACCAAGTTTTGATTGTAAAGACCGCATCAGTGGTCCCTGAACACATAGCCTTGGCCGCGCCGCGTCTCTATGCAGTCGTTGCCCATCAACTTGCGCAAACGTCTGATATAGACTTCGATAATATTACTGTCTTTATCAGAGTCCTGATCGTATATGTGGTCAGTGAGTTCTGATTTGGATAGTACCTTTCCGGGGTGTAATAACAAATAACGCAATAACCGAAACTCAGTACCCGTAAGTTTATGGGATAGTCCATCAGTGGTGGTGACGTTTTGCCGTTCTTCATCCAGCACCATGTTGCAAACCCTCAGCGTGCCACCTGGTTGCTGGCTTGTCCGATGTAACAGTGCTGTTAGTCTAGCCAGAAGTTCTTCTACATGAAACGGCTTTCCCAGATAGTCGTCGGCACCCACCTTGAGACCCTCCACTCGCTCATGCCAGGCGTTTCTGGCGGTGAGTACTACAACAGGCAGATTGTTACCTTTGGCACGCCAGTTGTTGAGTACTTCAATGCCATTACGCCTGGGCAATCCCAGGTCGAGCACGGCAACATCATAAATCGCTTCGTTGCCCAAATATTCTGCATCGATGCCATTGTCAGCAACATCAACTGCATAGCCTGCTGTCTCCAGATCCTTTTTAAGTATTGCAACCAGATCCAGATCATCTTCAGCTAATAGCAAGCGCATGTCTAATCATCCACTTTGCTGTGCAAGACATCACCCGTTTTGGCATCAATATAAAGTTCATGGACGATACCATCATCACCCACTATTTCCACTTCGTATACAATGTGATTAGACTTTCTTTCGAGTTCCACTTCGAGAATTTTTCCAGGGTAGCGAGGCCGGAGCTTCTCCAATATGACCTCCAGTGAGAGGATATTGCCCGACTTAAGCAACCGTTTGGTTTCATCATGGTCCCCGTCTGCCTGAGCAGTAAAAATCTGGCCCAGCAGAACCATGATGATCAGTGGGCGAAGCAGAAAGGCTGATGATAGTCGCATAGACAAAGTATACCTGTGTATGCCTAGTCGTCCCATCGTCCGTGACCGGGAATAAATATATCACGTTCTCTGTACGATGCCTGTTCCGCTCTGCGGTGGCAGGCATTACAGTTGCTGAAGCTGTTTACATCCTTGTTTCCAGTGACCATACGCGCAGGAATTTCATCATGCTCGTGTTTGAAGTAGGATGTTTCTGAAATACGAATGGGGATAGTGCCTGGATCGTTTGAAGACGTGAATCGACGTGAACGGCGGTAGTTTGATTTATCAGCACTGTTGGCTACAAGAAAATCAGTGATAGCCTTGTGCGTCCGGGTATCCACCTCTGCATTGTCACCAAAATGATCTTCAAGATCAGACATGATTTTTTCCCATGACTTGTCAGGCAACAATCCGGGTTGATAGGCCATGTGACAATCGCCGCCGCACTCGTCTTCATAGACAGGATTGGATATCAGCGCAACACCTGTGGAGCGACGACCATATTGCGCCCCATATTCGTCATTATCGCCCCAGACAATGGGGACGACCATTAGACCCAGAACGAGAATCATGCTTAATAATATATATGCGCTTTTCATGGCTGCCCTCCTCATTATTTCATTGATGCTCGATGTATGCCAAAAGATTGGCCTTTTCGGATGTCGTGCATTCGCGGCCAAGGGTCCATTTACAGTTACGCTTGAACCACTTTTCGATCTTTTGAGCGCTACATAAACGTTCGGGATTAACCGAAGGTGCCATAGGGTCAATAATTTTTTTTGTTTTAATGTGTTTACCGGCCTGCTTCAGTATATTTGTATGGCATGAGGTACAACTGCGTTCAGGAAAACTTTCATCTCCTTTAAATGTTTTGAGCCATAGCAATTTACCCTCTTGGACATCAGGGTTGTTTGCACCTTGAGCTGCGTACTCGCCTAACAGTCTGGTGACGGCCGGGGAATCTGCCAGTGAAATACTCGTGGAGAGACAACCAAATGACATTATTAATACATAATGTATTTTCATATCTGTCTCCTGTTATTCCGGATGGGATTTTTCGGGTTTAAAACCGGTAATCATGGCGGAAACCAGGTTCTCTTTATGAATAAGGCTTTCAACAATCACACCAAGTACATGGACCAGTACAAGCAGCAGTGTGAAGTTGGCAAAGAATTCGTGCGCCTCTTCAGCAGCCTCGCCCCAGGCACTGTGGGTACTGGCAAACCAATGGGCAAGCGGTCCCGCATGTTCTTCAGCGCCATAAACAACCAGGCCGGTAAAAATCGTAATCAGCAGGCTGATCATTAATAAAATGACCATAGCGCCACCGGCAGGATTATGGCCAAGATAACGCTTTGCTTTGAATATCACCGTATCATTCAAAAATTGTATGATTGTTTTTAGCCGGCAGACGAAATCACTAAAACGCGCATATTTGGTGCCAATAAAGCCCCAAATAATACGTATGACCAGCAGGCCGAAAATGATGTAGCCTGCCCATATGTGAATTGTGAGGAAGTCTTCCTCGGTGAGGTAGGCAATCGTAAAGCTGGCAACCAGTACCCAGTGGAATATGCGTACCACCGGATCCCAGATCATAATTTTGACTGTGTCTCTCATGGTTTTCCAATCCAATGTTTTGATTGCTTGACAATGTATCAGCGCAAGCTGAAACCAAGCTGAAAAGCTGGGCCCGAATAGGCGGCTGAAGGAGTGTGCATAACCAGGGTTGTCACAGATGAGATGTCGAAAAAATGGTGTCCTGCTCATCCGTCGCTTAACAGTAATGACTATTTACGCTGGATAGTTGCCGTTCATTACATTCAACTCGAGTGTCTGATATTGTTCGAAAGCCGGCGAGCCGAACTAGAATTGAAACGATTTGTGGCCATGAGTCACCTACGGTGATGTACAACTCTGCAAGGATGCAGGACGCTTACATGGAAGTAAGCGGTACGACTCCAGGGAAGGAGGAGGTAGAACCGCGACGGGTTCAGCGGTCGAGAAAACGTCTGGAATAAGTTGCCTACAGGACGTAGGTATGGGGCGTGAGCAGGAGCGGAAGCTTTTTCGAACAAGCAGTCGAGGACTTGATCAAATAAGCTCAGTCCAAAACAAATAATAACAGTCGCTTTAGTACATGAGACCGACCAAACCCCGGTTCACTTGGAGTTTAATAATGTTTCACCCAGTCTCCATTTGGTAAAATCCTGAGATAATTATGTTGACTAGTAAATATTACTGACTTATTCCCATTGGCCAATAAAGAGGGTTATGACAACAACTGACGAAATCAATGTACTAAAAATCAATGCGCTTCCATTGCTCAAGGTTTCAGATAATATAAGCATGGAGAACGACCAACTGATAACAAAAAAGATTAACCTCTCAATGTACTTTTCATAATTGAGACGAGGATAACTATCAAGATCTGATTTACGATTAGAGCTGGCCACATAAATAGTATGCACACAGGATCAGTATTTGTATGTACACTAAATGGGGTATTTGATACTACCTAATTTAGGTTAGATATCATGATTAGTGATTATGGGCGGACTTGACAATTTGCATCCTTCGTTCCTTGTACAGGACATCCATGTGCTACTTCTCATCGGGAATAGAAGTGATACAGGGAAGTATCGTTTACGAATCAAAGTATGGAAAATTGGACATGCGAAGCATGCCTGAAGGATGATAACCAGGGATTTATGCCCTGAGGGTACGGTTTTCATCAATCCTGATATCAGCATTTTGAACTGTAACCCTAACAAGTAAAAAACAGTCACTTACGGTGCGTGTGCCCAGGCAAAACCTGGTTTAGTTGCATTTCATTAGTACTTCATTCCTATTTCAATTTGTCACCATTCGGAACGTCTTTCAGGTCTATATATAATTCAATATCGGCATGGCCATATATAAAATCCGGTAAATTCTGATACTTCTCTTTAACATATCGATAACGGATATGTTTCTATAGTCAGGGCCTCAAAATACGCAGTGTATTATTCCCTCCGGCCTATAAAAGTATTAAATAATTATACTCATTGGCTAAACAGCTTATACATTCAAGATAATAGTTTAATTATTTGTTTTAGAGTCTAGTATTGGGCCATAGGAGGATAAATGAATATGCATATCGTGCTATACAGCAAACCATTTTTCCAAAGGTGTTTGAGACCAACAACGCGAATGCTTGCAGTAATGGGTGTTACAGCAAATCAGGTTACTGTTGCCAACATCCTCGTTTCGGTCATCGCCGGGACATCTGTTTTATTATATGTAGATGAATCATGGCCACTTTTCCTGATCCCGTGTGCGTTGATTGTTCGTTTCATATTGAATCACATCGATGGAATGCTTGCTCGCGAACACAATATGCAATCAACAGCGGGTTTAATCCTGAATGAACTCGCAGACATTATATCTGATGTAGTTTTGTACCTGCCGTTAGCTTTAAACAAGGATCTTCCCGGTGTACTGATAGTGATTATTGTCGTGTTAGCAGTGCTTACTGAATTTACAGGACTACTCGGTGCGGTGATCGGTGCTGATCGTCGTCAGGATGGGCCAATGGGTAAAAGACCGCGCGGTGTTGCTTTTGGTCTTATGGCATTTTTGCTCGCAATTGGGATAACGCCGGGTATATGGATAGATGTTTTATTAGCAGGGATGGTGCCTCTTTTGATCCTTACCTGTATATATCGCGTAATGGCGGCTATGAAACAGTTGAATGAAGGGGGCTGTACATGATACCGGACAATATAATGGTTTTTCTGGAGATAATAATTGTTACCTTGAGTATCGTAACAACAGTGATCTACGGCTTGGTGAAATACAAGCCAACTGCAGAATTGAAGGAAATTTGGCTGCGTATACGTACCTGGTGGATGATGATTATCATATTTATGATCGCTATCTTATTGGGTCCCGTGATCTCACTGGTATTTTTCGCCTTATTAAGCTTTCTTGCACTCAGGGAATTCCTTTCCCTGATTCCAACCCGGAGCGTGGATCGGCCAACATTATTATGTGTTTATTTGACAATACCAATGCAGTATTTATTAATCGCAAATGGTAATTATGAAATTTTCGTTATATTTGTTCCACTGATTGTATTTTTGTTTTTGGCAAGCAGTATGGTTTTGGCAGGTGAAACACCGGGTTTCATAAGTGCAATCAGCACACTCAATTGGGGTTTGATGTTAACTGTATATTTACTTGGGTATGTTGGATTTGTTTTAGTGATTACATCAGACGGGGGTTTAATAACTTCCAATGCCGTTCTTGTTCTGTTTTTAGTATTTCTCACAGAACTGAATGATGTTGCACAATACACTTTTGGTAAATTATTTGGCACAACGACTGCAATTATTAAAGTCAGCCCAAATAAAACAGCGGAAGGATTTGCAGGTGGATTAAGTATTACCATACTATCCGCTGTATTAATCGGACCCTGGTTGACATCGCTCACGACATGGGAAAGTCTGATTGCCGGTATTCTTATCGGTGTTGCAGGATTTCTGGGGGATATTACGATCTCTGCTGTAAAACGTGATCTGGGAATAAAAGACACCGGCAGGTTATTACCTGGACATGGTGGTGTACTGGATCGGGTAGATAGTTTGTTATTTACAGCCCCGGTGTTTTTTCATTACATCTATCAGTTCAAACTTTATTAAGTGCAGATATGTTCAAAATTCTGCGTTATTGTATTCATATGCTGCTAATAAGACCATTCTTACTGGGTTTTGTTGGTTTGAATTTGATTTACCGGGAAAGATTACCGGCGTCAGGCGCTGCGATATTGGTTGCTAATCACAATAGTCATCTTGATGTTCCGGCAATAATATCACTCTTCCCTCTTGGATTGCTTGATAAATTCCGTCCTGTCGGTGCACGTGGTTATTTTTTTCGCAACCGGGTTTTAGCCTGGTGTGCGATCCATCTGTTCAGGCTTATCCCGCTTAATCGTGATAGATTTCTTCCCAGTGATGGTGACCCGCTACATGAATGCTCAAGAGCTTTGGAAAAAAACGAGATATTAATCATCTTTCCTGAAGGCACGCGTGGCATACCCGGACAACTTGGTCCGTTTAAACCAGGGATTTCTCATCTTGCCAGACGACATCCTGATGTGCCTGTTATACCGATCTTTATCGATGGTACAGGAAAGGTGCTTCCTAAAGATGCATATATTCCGGTTCCGTTTGTATGTGATGTTTATATCGGTAATGCCGTACGCTGGAACGGGGACAAAAAGATGTTTTTGCAAATTATTCGCCAGGAAATCCTGAATATGAATAATCAATTACCACATTTTGCCACAGATCCAAATCATGAGATTCTGAATCAGATCTACTGAAGGATTTATAAAAAGCAAAATAATAATGTACTTAATTTATCGGTTAAAAGCATGGGCGATCGGGCTTGATCGCGTATATTATTGCATTGCCTGGAGCCGATAGTTAGGCTGACACTAAAAGTTTCTCTGTAAATGAGTCGATTTGGATTAAATATGTTCCGCTATCCAACTGTATCAACTGTTTCTATAGTTGCGTTCTAGATCCGCTAAATGCGTCAAAAGTTCTGAGTTCTTCTGCACATGAAAAATATAACGTGGTATATCCCGACTTGTAGACTGGGCCATAAAGGGTTCGTCCCAGAAACTGAGCAATGCCTCTGTGCCCCCGCTCTGCTGGTTATCGGCGAGAATGAATGAAATATTCTTACTCAGCTTGCACCAGCGGGGTTCTCTCACTTTAGTGTGGCCAGTGCAGACGGCGATTTTTGGTTGCACAATACCCTCCCACAATTCCTTTTGACTTTCATCCAGCACAAATTGGATCGATCTAACCATGGAATTTTCTATGGCAGGGCGAAGCAGTGTGTCGAATAAGGGCTGGGGCCGGTACATGGACAGACAGACATTGAACCAGATTGCATCTCCACTCATGTCGCGTGCGAATTGCTCGTTGACAGAGCGCAAATGTCGCGGTCCTATTAGTACTATATCAGGCAGTTTGATAGCCGCCTGGATTCTGCGGACTGTGTGTCCGGTCCGTTTCACCTCTTCGGCCGTCAATTCGTTGTTTCGGGTATGGCGCATGAAGTTGATAAACAAAAGTGCCATCAGGGCAAGCACGATAGGCAGGATGACACGCTCATCCACAACGTGCAGCAAATGCAGGATAATGCCAACCACAGCAGCGAGGATTCCTGCAATCGCGTCCCATTCATAACTGAGCAGTTTTTTTATTTTCATGGCAGACTATCCTCTTGAACTAAAGGGCCGAGTACTACAAAGCGGTTTCGCGGTCACATTTGTTCGCGGTCACATTTGAGTGATTTCTTAAATATAGTATTAACGATTTAAACATTAAATTTAATCATCATTAATGGGCATATTTTTGGCATAGTAATCAAATGAAAAATACAACCAACCGTTATGGTAATAAACGTCTGGAACAAGTTTTCGAGGACTTGACCATATGAGCTGTATATCTAACAAGTAAAAACAGTCACTTGCGGTGCGTGTGCCCAACCAAAACCCGGTCCACATTGGGTTTCAATGTGGTTTCAATTCTGTTTCACTTTGGTACAATTTAATCGTTTATGCATATTATCCGGTAAGTTTGTTTATGCATGTGCTGATAAAATAAAACCAATCAGGGGGCGTCACCAATGGCTAAATTGCTAACATTTTTTTATGGAATCATTTCATACATAATATTTTTTATTACATTTCTGTATTCGATCGGGTTTGTGGGCAACTTAATTGTGCCAAAATCCATCGATAGTGGTTCTGAAGACACAACCATCATATCAGCTATAATTATAAATGTAATATTGCTGAGTATTTTTGCGCTTCAGCACAGCATTATGGCAAGACCTGCATTCAAACGCTGGTGGACAAGATTTGTACCGGCAGCGATTGAGAGGAGCACCTATGTTTTATTATCCAGTCTCGCTCTGGTGCTTCTTTTTTGGTTTTGGCAACCAATGACTGGTGTTATATGGAGCATTGAAAACCCTGTTGGCAATCAAATTCTCAATATACTTTTCTGGATTGGGTGGCTCGTAGTGTTGTTATCAACATTCATGATAAATCACTTTGATCTGTTTGGTTTACGTCAGGTATATCTGAAATTCAAAGATAGAGAATACGCTAATCTTGGCTTTAAGACCCCATGGCTATACCGGTATGTTCGTCATCCTATAATGACAGGTTTTATAATTGCATTTTGGGCATCACCGCATATGACAGTTGGCCATTTGCTTTTTGCAGTGGTTACTACATTATATATTCTCGTTGCACTGCAATTTGAGGAACATGATTTAATCAAATATTTTGGCGAGGAATATAGAAACTATAAGAAAAGAGTATCTATGTTATTTCCAATAAAATAGGAATTACAAATTTTGTACGAGAGATGGTGGCTATGAGTGGACTTGACCGATTTGACGGGATCAAATCGGGACATGCGAAGCATACCCGCAGGGTGAAAACCAGGGAAGGTTTTCATCAGCACTGACCTCAGCATTATGAGCTGTAACTCTAACAAGTAAAAACAGTCACTTACAGTGCGTGTGCCCAACCAAAACCCATTTCAATCGGGTTTCAATCCCGCCTCACCCAGTCTCAATTGGGCACATTTTATATGTCTCATAACGGCCAAAAGCGGACGTTCGTAAGACTACAAATATAGCAAAGACTATACTTTTCCTCTAATGGCTATTTTCGTCATTATCTTTTTCATAATCTTTCCCTTCTATTGCCCCTGAATAAAATGTTTTTTGGTATTCATCATTTACACTACGTTTAGCCAAATACACTACACCTATCGGGCTATATTCAGCATCAATTTTATCTCCTTTATTTAATCCAATTGGTAGGAAATCTCGTAAAAGGATAACTGGAAACCGTTTAAAGGGAAGCATTGGAAGTCTACAATTAGCAAAGGCACCGGGTAACGGTTCTTCAATTTTTTGTTGATCAGCGTTCCAACCTACATATGTTGGTAATTCTTTCATTTTAATGATTCAATTATAATTGCTTTTACCCCACCTTTCTGAGAAAACAAAAATATGGCCAAGCAAGCTAGACACGTCTGGTAGAATTGTGCGTAAGATAGTTGTATACGTTATGCCTTCAGAGAAATGATCACAAAGAATGAGCATATTAGTTTTACAAATAGTTATCAAGCAATGGGACAAGAGTCAACGATCAGAAACACATGTTTTGGAAAGCGCTAAAATACCGGATAAATATCCAATAATTTTTCCGCCAGCTTTTTATGTTTTCAACAAGAAATGTGTAATAGACCAGCATGGCGATGATTTGCAAGGAGATCGAGTAAAATATTTGCAGTTAACAGATGGGAAAATCAAAATTGATAGGTTCCAAGTTTGTTTAGATAGCAAAGTTCTTGAGTATTTTGGCGTATCGGAACCTGGTGAAGCGCCTAGAATAGTTGGTGCACTAAATAATAAATGGATACAATGTAAATATAATTGGAGATATGGCATCTTCGTGAATGACATGTATTATTGGTTGTATGAAGAAGTAACTCTAAATGCAATTTGTATGAGCGAGTTAAACGAAAAGGTGTTTTTAAATACTGAACCCGCGATTGTTTATGAAGATTTGAATGATCTTAATAAATAGAGGCAGGCATAACAATGCCATCAAGAGGGACGCATTAATTCAATATGGTGCCGTTAAGCAACGAACCGATACAGTTATGGTAAACGTCCTCTTTGTATATGGACTCCTCCTGTTAAGCAAACAATTCCCGTTTTAAATATAAGCCGCGTATGTATATCCGGTTTTGTGCTGAATGTCCGGTAAGGGTCGTAAGCAGACAGTAAAACTGATTGGTGGCTATGAGTGGACTTGACCGATTTGACGGGATCAAATCGGGACATGCGAAGCATACCCGCAGGGTGAAAACCAGGGAAGGTTTTCATCAGCACTGACCTCAGCATTATGAGCTGTAACTCTAACATGTAAAAACAGTCACTTACAGTGCTTGTGCCCAACCAAAACCCATTTCAATCGGGTTTCAATCCCGCCTCACCCAGTCTCAATTGGGCACATTTTAAATGTTCCATATCGGCCATGAGCGGACATTAGTACGCATAGAATAATGCAGATAATGAAAAGGCGGGTGCTACTGAATCTGTATTATTAGGGGCTATATATGAAGTAAAGCGTGATGAAATAACTGCAAAAAATTATTTTAAACTGAAAAAGACGAGCCACAACCACAGGTCGTTTGTGCATTAGGATTACGTATTACGAACTGAGCACCTTCCAGACCTTCTGTATAGTCAATCTCAGCCCCAACAAGATATTGATAACTCATTGGGTCAATAAGTAACTTTACACCCCCCCTTTCAACAACTGTATCACCTTCAGTTATATTTTCGTCAAAAGTAAAACCATATTGAAAACCTGAGCAACCACCACCGCTGATATAAACACGCAACTTCAATTCATCATTGCCTTCTTCAGCAATGAGTTCTTTCACTTTTGTCACAGCCGCAGTACTGAATACTAACGGTTCTGGTATTTCACTTTCTGCTACAGTCATTAACTAATACCTAAATTATTTACTACAAAACATTATTCAATGGCTACCACTGGATCAGCATGGCCCAGAGTCAGACGTGAATCATTCACTGCCGGTGGATGAACAAGTTTGCCATTTACTACGGCACCAATAGCCATTTCAATTAAACGATATTAAGAGCTGATTGATAGTTTTCAACTGTTTTAATAACGGAATCAAAGTAATTGATATAAGGCAGCTTGTCAAGATGGTATGGGAACGCTACTATGTTGCAAATGCCTGCTAAACGAAATGTGAGTAAGCGCACGGTCGCAGAATTGGTCGCCCAATTAGGTCGTATGACCTATGGAGAATCGTTTGCTAACGGGCTAACACCAGCACAGTGGACGGCACTGAGATACTTTTCCCGCGCAAATCGCTTCTCGCGAACCATGTCGGCATTTGCCGAATTTCATGCCACTACCCGTGGCACAGCATCTCAGACAATCAAAAGTCTGGCACAGAGCGGTTACCTTACGCGCAAGCGCTCGAAAACCGATGGCCGCAGTGTACACTTCAATCTGACCCATAAATCGAAGAAGATGCTCTCAGATGATCCCTTCGAGGCCTTGGTGGGAGCAGCCGGTACACTGTCGGAATCTGAATACCGTACTGTCGCCCGTAGTCTAGAACGCATGTTGTGCAAACTTGCACAGCAGGAAGGCAAACGCCTCTTTGGGATGTGCACAAACTGTAACTATTTTCAAAAAGACGACAGTAGCCAGAAGGGAGAATCAGGTTACATCTGTACGTTGATGGATGAACCGCTCGAAGAAGCAGAAATCGAACAGCTTTGCGTCAGTTTCCAACCGGTTCAGTAAACTTTCATCCGTTCACCCCGTCTGGCTATTGGCTCCATCAGCCTGCCAACGGGTTCATAATCCAAGATTAGAGAATACTACCTCCCTTCAAACCAGGTGATCCTAAGTAACTGAAAAACCATGATGAGTGTCGGATGTCGTGCGATTTAAAGGCCTCCGTCTAGGATCCCAGACCCATTTTCAGGCCGGATTTAGATAGTTTCGTATCGAAACTATATTGACATCCTGTGGCTAATCAATTAGTTTCGTTTCCATACTAAATGTAAAGATAGAACCAGGCTGAGAATGGGTGTTTTTGAGATGAATCCAATGACTATACGGATGAAATACTTCAGTTTTCTCCCCGCCCCACATACTGCTGTGGGACCCTTAGCGCAGGCGTTCACATCCCCTAATGCCTGCGCCCTTTTATTTTAAGGAATCCAAGGTGGCTAAAAATGAACAGTCCTAACGAGAAACAGAAGATCGTATGCGTACTTTATGATGACCCTGTCGATGGTTACCCGCCTAAATATGCACGTGATGACATTCCAATGCTCACGGCGTATCCAGACGGGCAGTCAATGCCATCGCCAAGTGCTATCAATTTTTCCCCTGGCGACCTCCTCGGTTGTGTCTCAGGGGAGCTTGGCCTGCGAAAATTTCTGGAAGATCGTGGTCACACGTTTGTCGTAACGTCTGACAAGGATGGCCGAAATTCGGTGTTCGAGAAGGAAATAGTTGATGCTGATATTGTAATTTCTCAGCCATTTTGGCCCGCGTACATTACAACCGAACGGATTGCGAAGTCTCCGAACCTCAAATTGGCTATCACGGCCGGGATCGGCTCGGACCACGTCGATTTGCAGGCTGCAATCGACAACAACATAACAGTATGCGAGGTTACCTTTTGTAACAGCATCAGTGTTTCGGAACACGCTGTCATGATGATCCTGGCGCTTGTGCGTGACTACATCCCGCAATATAACTGGGTCATCAAGGGTGGATGGAACATAGCCGACGCTGTTGCCAGATCGTATGATGTCGAAGGAATGAATGTCGGTGTCCTCGCTGCCGGGCGCATTGGGCTTGCAGTGCTCAGGCGCATGAAACCCTTTGATGTAAAACTTCACTACACCGATCGACACAGGCTACCGGCCGAGGTCGAAAAAGAACTCGAGGTGACGTTTCACAAGGATGCAGAGTCATTGGTGCGGGCTTGCGACATCGTGAGCATCCACTGCCCACTTCATCCCGAGACAGAACACCTTTTTGACAAGAAATTGATAAGCAAAATGAAGCGTGGTTCCTATATCGTAAATACAGCCAGAGGGAAAATCTGTGATCGGGGCGCTGTTGCAAAGGCGCTGGAGTCAGGTCACTTAGCTGGTTATGCTGGCGATGTGTGGTTTCCACAGCCACCACCCCAGGACCATCCGTGGAGGAGTATGCCCAACCACGCGATGACACCACACACATCAGGAACGTCACTTTCGGCTCAGGCAAGATACGCTGCAGGGGTAAGGGAGATTTTGGAGTGCTGGTTTGATGCAAAACCGATAAGGGATGAATACCTGATTGTTCAAGGAGGAAAACTGGCTGGTACGGGTGCACACTCATATAGTGAGGGCGACGCTACTGGCGGCTCGGATGAGGCCACCAGGTTTAAAACCGGGAATTAAAGATGTACATGGTGAATTAGTAATTCACCATGTACACGTTAGAGGTCTCCGATTAATTTTATATATGGTTCAAATTTGTTATAAAGTTTTATACATTGGAAATAAACAATGGCAATCCTGCCAATAATTTTCGGAATGAGTCAGAAATGTCCAAGCTGCGGACAAAGATCTAGCCCTAAAATTGATCAGGGAGATTAGGAAGTAATAGGCTTATATGGTGATTCTATAAACAAATGCATGAAATGTAATTCACCTATACGTATCGGTTTTTTATCTGATGAAATCCTTTTTAAGGAAGAAAGTGAAAGACTCCTGGAATCATATAGAATATCAAAAATAATTTCAAACTAACAGGTCAGAGAGTGGGCACATGGAGTCGTGATTTACACAATTTATATTTATAAGTTCTGAACGGACTTAAACCATCGACCTTAGCATTATGAATGTCTGCAATGGGTCGTAAGCGGACAGTAAAAAATGATTGGTGGCTATGAGTGGACTTGAACCACTGACCTCAGCATTATGAGTGCCGCGCTCTAACCAACTGAGCTACATAGCCATGAAAATCAGTAAAAAGTAACAAGTTATAAGTGAAAAGTTTAAAGATCATTTCCACTCATATTCAGCATTTCAATGTATGTCCATATATTTGAAAAAGACCAATAATGTATCAGGGTTTTGGCTTGGCCGGGTCTTTCCATGTTCAGGTGAATTAAAAGAAGCGGGATTGTCCAAACTGGACGGGTGTTTGTCAAGGTTGGGGGCGGGTAATCCCCTGAATTATCTTGTTCCGAATACGACGATGGTTTTGCCGGCGACGGATATCAGGTGATCTTCTTCCAGGCTTTTCAGCACACGTCCGACCATTTCACGGGAACAACTCACAATACGGCCGAGTTCCTGGCGGGTAATTTTGATTTGCATACCGTCTGGATGGGTCATGGCATCCGGTTCCTTGCAGAGATCAAGCAAAGTCCGCGCAACCCGGCCTTGTACATCTGTAAAAGCCAGATCCCGGACCTTTGTGCTGGTCTTGCGTAAGCGGATGGCGAGCTGGGAAGCGATGGAAAAGAGCAAATCCGGGAATAGTGATTGCAGCGATTTCAGGCGTTCATAAGAAATTTTGGCAAGTTCGCATTTGGTTTTTGCACGGACAAACGCAGTGCGTTTATGGACATCATCAAACAGGCCGATTTCACCGAAAAAATCACCCGGGTTGAGATAAGCGAGGACTATCTCCCGGCCTTTGAGATCTTCAATCTGGACAGTCACTGATCCGCTGATGATGTAATAAAGTTCATAACTGGGGTCGCCTTCCTTGATGATGACGCTCTTGGCAGGATATTGCTTCTGGTGACAATGCTCCAGGAAGCGCGAAATGACAGCGTTTTGATCACCAGGAACCAAATTGGCCATAGTGTTACTCCCCCCTATTTGCCAGGAAACGCAAGTTTAAGGCGGTATTCCTGCAATTGATGTCTTATGTTACCCTTTTTCCATATTTTGAACCAGAGTTGGAGATTGTAATGGAAACACGATTACGCTGGGCGGGGGGTGCTGCATTTATCGGATTATCATCTGGTGGACATACTGTCGTAATGGATGGTCCGCCGGAAGGTGGTGGCCGTAATCTGGGACCACGCCCCATGGAGATGTTATTGTTGAGTATGGCGGCTTGCAATACATATGACGTAGTTTCCATTCTGCAGAAATCCAGAGAAGAGATAACAGACTGCGACGTGAAAATCACCGCCAACCGGGCTGACGGCCATCCAAAAATATTTACTGATATACATTTGCACTTCATTGTGTCTGGCAAGAACGTCAAGGAAAAGAATGTCAAAAGAGCCATCGATCTTTCGGCAGAAAAATACTGTTCGGCTTCAATTATGCTGGGGGCGATGGCCAAAATCACCCATGATTTTGAAATTCATCAGGAAGATTGATTGATATTTCTCTGTAAGAGGAAGCCCGCCGGGCCGGTAACGATCTTGTGTACCAATACTGATTGCCGGTTAGTATCAGTCTTGCGGTAAATCCGTTTTAAATGTGTCTTCGCAGTGGACAGGCTGATATTCAAGGCTGCGGCCACAACATTTAATTCCGGATATTCTACAAGTTTAGCCAAAAATCTTGCTTCTGACCGGGTAAGTGAGTAAAGACTGACTAGTATATTTTCAAATGAAATACCGGTATTAGACTGATTTTTATTTCGTGGCGGTGATTTTGCCAACGCAAATTCAATGCTCGTTTTAAGATCGGTTTCGCGCAGGGGTTTGTTGATATATCCCATAGGATTAACTGCTTTGGCCCTTTTCAGGGTATTTTCGTCTGCAAAAGCGCTGACAAATACAATGGGTATGCCGAAATGTTTGTGTATTATTTCTGCAGAATCAATCCCATCCAATCCCTTGCCCAGATAGATATCCATGAGCAAAAGGTCCGGCCGCAATTCTCTGGACATGTTAATTGCATTATTGCCGTCTGTAGCGATACCTATGACCTGGTACCCTAAATTGGAGACATAGAGCTGCATTACTGATGCTGTGGTTTGGTCATCATCGACAATGAGGATTTTTTTCCCTTCCATCTCCAACCCCTTAATTATCTGAAAAATTTAAAGAACGGCAATACTACTATAATTTTTGTATATAACAATGTTATACATTAAATATTGTATATAACGCTATACATCAAAAGGCGTACAGGAAATATACCTAATCGAAGTGATTCGTAACTTGCCCAGGTTTCAGGAAAATGGGATAGGGTTGGTGGCTTTTGATATCTATTTTGAGTCAGATCTTTTTGGGGTGCTCTGCACGGCGGATGTAAAACTCAAACAGATCTTTGGATTTAACAATCTTGATGAGTTCATGTTCTGTCCTTGCGCAATAAGCCTCAAAATCGATGACAGCATGCGGGTCTGTTGCTTCGACATGTAGCACCTGACCCGGGCGCATTTTATTTAACACGACCTTGGTCTTCAGGACAGGCAGTGGGCAATTCAGGCCTTTGGCGTCCAGTGTCTCGTCGATCTTAATCTGCATCTCTGACTGTGCTTGCGGCAAAAACTTTCTCCGGCTGGTGGGCTGAATGACACATTATACATACAGCGAGAAGGATACTGCCAACTGGTCTGTACCTGTCAGGGGCTGTACAGGAACTGATTGTATTAACTAAGGAAGCTCTGATTAAGTCCCAATAATCTTTTGAGTCGTCATTCTGGCGCATGCCAGTATCCCCTTCCTCCTCCGGGGGAAGGTACGACTGCATGGATGCAGGAGGTAGAGCGAAGCAGGAGCTCGAG
>Ga0209751_10000504_pt1 | contig 41733 bp, 64 predicted proteins | sample RifCSP13_1_FD_184019 | JGI IMG/M metagenome (GOLD analysis project Ga0209751, IMG submission 184019) | Soil microbial communities from Rifle, Colorado - Rifle CSP2_sed 13_1 (SPAdes) (version 2) | ecosystem: Environmental > Terrestrial > Deep subsurface > Rock core/Sediment | place: Rifle...
TTAATATAGGCGGCCCCGGCGGTATTCCGAAAGACGATCTCGATGGCCGAAGAGAAAATGACGTTGAACCCATCGAAGTAGACAGGGTTATCGCTCCTGAAAACGAAATTGTCGACGATCTCCGCCTTATTCTCGAACCAGTCGATCCACTCCTTCACCTTGAGAAACAGGAAGTTCATGAACTGGAACGGCGGTTTCTCGCCGGAGAGCCATCCGGTGTCCTTCTTGCCTTCACTCGGCTCGACCGAAAAACTCGGATCGCCGTCAGCCCAACGCGGTTTCGTAGGTTTTGCCATGTACGTCTCCTATTATAAGGACTGGAACAGCCCGCCAACAAACCGATCTCGCGTGTCGCCCAAGCCCAAGGTGCGCTCGCTTTCGTTCAACAGCGAAAACGCGATAGTGTGCGGAACCACCTTAGCAAACTTCCCGCCGACTGTCACGTCTAACTTGTCACCGAAACCGAGTCCTTGCGTGTCGCCCTCGAATGTGAAGGCCACCGCGTCGTCGAACCAGCCAATGAACACGAGTCGGACGCCTCCGGGAAGAACTTTCTGCAAGATGAGATAAAAATCGTTCACGTCGGCGAGGACCAAGGCGGCGAAGATTCCGCCGACCGAAGGGAAGAAAACGTCCCCGAAGCCTAGCCCGTCGATGCCCCCCTCGAAGGCGAAGGCGTCCACGCCGTCATTCACCACGTCGTACTCGAAGTTCACGTCGGCGAAGATCGAGCAGGATACGTCCATCTGCAAGTTGATGTCTTGGAAGTAGATCGTGACGAAAATGCCGCCGACCGAGTCGTCCAATAGATCGCCGAAGCCCAAGCCGTCCATCCCACCGGCGAAGGCGAAGGCCAACTCGCCAGCGGGGACGAAATTGGCCGTGTTGTGCGGGAAATAGTGGACCCGCGATGCTCCGGTGATGAGCTTGAAGACGGAGATGAGATTCTCCGGCGTGCCCTGCGACGTGTTGATCGCTATGCGGGCGAGGATGCCCGTCCTGTATTCCGGGTCGAACCTGCCCTTCCGATCTTCCCCGACGATGCTTCCGAGGCCATCCAACTGCTCACCGACCGCTGTCAGGATGTTCCGGTCTTGGAGAAGGTCGAACAGCATCTTCTCGATGTCTTGCTTCGGGGTGGCGAAGGCCCTGACCATCCCATCGATCAATGGTTTTTCCTTGAACTGGTGCGCCAGCCGAGCGACGGCTTGGTTTTCGTGATCTAAGATTTCGGTCACGTTGCTCATAATCAAATCACCGTAATCGTGATCCTGCTTGAATCAAAGACGCTGACCTCGAACTCCTCGATCTCGATGTTGTCGTCGGAAGTCGGGGCCGGAGCGGTGCCGATCTCGATCTCGATGTCCGTGATCCCGGCGATCTCATGGATCGCGCAAAACAACTGCGTCGTTATCACGTCGTCCCCGATCCCGAAGTTCTCGTCTGCGTAGGCGACGATTGCCGCCTCGACCTGATCCGACCCGTCCGTCGGGAAATCGGCGTTGGTCGTCAAAGTCACTTCGACCCAAATCTCGATCTCGTCCGGGCGGTCGAACTTGATCGTCTGCGAGAAGCCTTGCGTGTCGGTGATGATCTTCACGATGTCCCCGACAAGCTGAATCCCTGCTGGGGCTACGAGCCAAATCTGTTGAGCGATCTCATCCTCGTCCCCGCCGACAAGAACGACCTGAATCGAATGGGGGGGCCGTCCGGCGAAGTCAAAGACGTTCGAGGTGTTGTGGAAGACCCGCGCGTCCGTCACTTCATCTATCTCAAGCATTCGGGACCGTATTGCCTCGACCGTCCCTGCTCCTGCCGTGGCGAGGGTCTCGTTCCGACGCAACCGAAGCTCGGCGTCGGTTTCGATCTCGGTTCCGGGGTTAATATCCAAAGGATTTCGGAACGAGTCCCATCCCGACACCGGAGATTCGATGACCGTCAAGCTCTCGGCGGGGGCTGTGACGACTCCCGTGCTCTCGGCCTCAAGATCGCAAGTGACATTCGGCAAGACTCCTTCGGTCGTGGCCGAGAAGTTGAGCGAGACTTGAAGGCCCAAGAGGGTAAGCGTGTTGGTCCCGACTTGGAGAAGCGGTTGATTTTGTTGCCCGTCGTCTCCGGCGAATGTCGCGGCGAAGCCAGCGGCAAAATTTCCAGAGACCGTCACCCCCGAAAGATTCGTCAAAGCATTGAGAGCCGTCTGAATATCAACTGCCGTCGAGAGGTTGGTGAGACTTCCCGTTTCATCACCGTCGAAGATCAATGTCCATGTTCCGGCATCCGGCACCGAGGAAAACTGAATAAGCTGAACTTCGTCCGTTCCCGCCGCGATGGTGTTCGCTATCGTCGTGATGAAGCGGGCGACGGGATTTCCGTTGACCGAGACGACCGATCCGGCGGGGATGACCGTCCCCAAAGTTCCGGTGGCGATACCGCTCCCATTGCCCTTCGTCGCTTCGAGCCTCTTGATCCCGGTAATCGCCACGACGTTGTCGAGGGCTACTCCACTAGCCGTATCAGGATACTGCGAATTGTAGACTGCCTGTGCGAGTTCCCACACGAGGGCTTCGCGCTCCGAGATGATCCCGACGATCTGTCCCAAGAGTTCTGTCGGCAACAAATTGATGCCGACTCCGAAGATGGTTCTCAAGGAGGACTCGATCTCCGTCTTGATGTCGGTCAATCGCTTGATCGAAAAACCACTGGGAAGCAATCCAAATTCGGCCATAAAATCTCCTTATCCTACCTCGACGAGTTGACTGAAGTCGATCGTGCCTTCGTCTGTCTGGCACGAAAACTCAAGCTCGGCCTCACGTGTCGTCGAGTTGAAGTCAAACTGAAACTTCGTGATCTCCAAAACTCCGGGCGTGTCGAGGATCGTGTCCTTCAAGACCTCCTGCACGACCACAAAGGACGGCTTCTTGATGAGGATGTCCCGGAACCACGGCACGCCCACGTCGGTGTCGAGGAACCACTCCCCCAAGAATAGCCGGAAGCGCGTTTGCAAGTGCTGGCGGATCGCCTCGACCCCCTCGGTCAAGGTGAGCGTGTTGCCAGTCACCACCAATTCTCCGTCGCTGTCGAGTTGAAAACTGCTCATATCACGTCCAAGTCGTGCCCATCCCCGCGCGTGTCCTGCCCCACCGCCTTCGCGTTCTGCTGGATGTGCCGGACGACTTCCTCCGAGATGATCCGGGCGAACTGCGTCAGGAAGTAGTCGTTGTCGTTCGCACTCGCCTCCGGCGGCTCTGCCCGCCATAGCGGAAATAGCCGCGTAACTATCGCCGTAGTCAACTGTGCTGAGTTCATCATAAAATTATCCTACATCACTTCTCCAAAAATGTCCGCAACTTTGCCCGCGTCCTCAACAAGCCCGGATGGGAACCAGTGATGTCGTGCGTGATCCACTCCTCCATGATTTTTAGGAGTTCGTTGGAAGAGTTGAGGACCTGCAATTTCCCGTTCTTCTTGATCCGCATCTCCAAATCCTTGTTCTTCACGATCACGTCGTCGGCATTGTTCACGTCCGCCGCGTTCGAGAATGGATAGCCGCCGGGGATGGCGAAGGCGTCGCTCATGTGGTGCGCCCGCGAGTCCTCCGGGTCCCCTGCCGCTCCGCTCGTCAGCCACTTCTCAAGACTCCTGTCCGAGAAGATGAGCAGAACGCTGTGGCCCGCCTTGATCGGGAGGGCGATGAAAGCGTCGCCAGCGCGTGGAAATGCCACTGGCACGTTGTAGATGACCGGCGCGTCCAAGACTTCCCCGTCCTGATATTTCCGCTTGAAGTACGGTTTCGCGTCCACCAACTGCTTCTTGTGGTCGTAGCGGACGACCTCGGCTGGCATGGCGACCTTCACGCCTTCGAGCGACGACTGCATCGCCTGCTTGAAGACCTCGGACAGACTCGGCGTCGCCTCGCGTTGCGGTTTCGGTTGCTCTTCAAAAAATTCAGCCATCAGCTTGTCGCCTCACATTTCGACAGAAAATCCCCCTCGTGCGAATCGCCTGCGTGCTCGACCTTCCTGATCTTGAAGATGCCCTTCAACGCCCGGCTGTCGATCTGGACCCTCCGGCCAGGCCTCAAGCGTGGCTGGATCAATGACGTGAACTCGACTCCCTTCGCCGTCTTGTTGGGCGACCCGATCAAGCCGCTGTCCGATGCGAGCAAGATGACCGACTCGGTCGTCCCTTGCCCCGCCGGGATGATCTGCAAGGTCTCGTCTTGGATCGACCACTCAAGGCCGTTCGAGCGGGTCAGGACGTCCAAGTGCTCGCGGGAAGGTCCCGAAAGAGACAGCCCGTTCGCGTAGGTCTTGTCCGGCACCCCCTGTCTCGTCCCCTTGCCGAGTCCGAGCGAAGTCTCAAGATCGTCGAAGACGGGATTCAATTTCGTGTTGGGAGGATAGCCTTTCTCAAGCCGCGAATTGCGGAAGCGGTTGCTCCCGTCCGCGACCTCCAAGGTCGTGATGATGTCTGGCGTCTCGATCTTCTGCGTCGTCTTCACAACATCCCCGACGAAGACGACCTCCACCGAGCTTGAGCCGCCGATCCCGGTCCCCGCGAAGCCTGCGGCGTTGAGTCCGAGGTAGCCAATGGACAGCCTCACCTTCGTGTTCTTGGCCTCAAGGGTGGAGCGCGTGGACTCGGCGAGGTTGAAGACCTCGATCTCGGCGTTGTTCGGAGACGACTCGTTCGTCTTCTCGCACTTGAACCTGATCCGAAGGTCCTCGATCTTCTTCCCCGATCCCGATTGCGGGATGATCTCCAAGATAACCTTCCTCAAATAAAGTTCGGCCACTCATCCTCCTAGACCGAGGTCCGATAAAATAACCGGCATCGGTCACCCAAGTCGTCGCGCCCTGCCTCCTCGCTCGTGTCGGTCGTGTCGTAGAGAAGAATCTCGCCCGGAGGAAGCCCCTCGATCTCGAATCGCTCGAAAATCTCGGTGTTGATGTTCAGCGGCACTCCGACCAACAATGGATTCTCGTCCGCGTCATAGACCGACATCTGCCACCGGCTATCCCGCCCGTTCCAGTCGAAGCGCATGACGAGCGGTACGTCCTCAAGAACAGTCCTGATCTTGAAGGATGCGTCTTCGGCGGTGATTGGTATCTCCAAAAATTCCATTTATCCTCCGGCCCACTTCGCAAGTTTGAATAAATTACTTCCTTGAGACTCGGCAGAAACTGAATTTGATGTCGCGCTCAATGGGCTGGAAACCGGCACCGCGTCCGTGACCTTCGATCCTAAGTCCTTCGTAGGCGACCCCAAATCAGAGACCGATGACGAAAGCGAGCCGCCGCCAGCACTCTTAGACTTCACGATCCTGATTTCTTTCATCACCGCCCGGAAGTGGATCGCGCCGCCGGTCGTCGCCGTCCGCGGAACCGATAGGTCGGTCATAATCATGTTCGTATACCGCTTGAGTCCCGTAATAACCGTGAACGGCTTTCGACTTTCCTGCAATTTCCTCAAGTTGTTGAAGGCGTCGGTCGAGCGAGAAGACCGCCCGAACAGCGTCGCCACTGAACGCACGAGGTTCTGGATATTCCCGATGACCGCGTAGCCGAGCGGCGTGTCCGAGATGACTCCTTCGATGGTCAACTGCGACGGTTTCAACTGGACGTGGTCGGTCACCTTGGCCCCGTCCTCGACCGGATTTTCCGTCAGGTCGGCGGTCGAAACGTGCTCCTCGGAGACGGTCGCGTCCACGACGATCCCGGTCAAAGTGTTGAGCGAGAGGGGGAGTGACCCGGCCAAATTCCCAAGGATGCCGCCGACGCCCGAATCTTTCGAGTTGATGACGACTCGCTTCTGCCCGAATATGATCCCAAGTAATCCCATAAAATCACGCCGGGGCGAAATTCGTTTGAAGATTCCGCGCCGCCTGCCTGTTCTGTTTTTCCGTTTCGGCCCCGACCATCTTTGTCACCACATCGCCGATCTTGGCCGGGTCCGCCGTCGATTCGACCTTCACGTTGATCGTGTTCGAGGTCTTGAACTCATTGTTCTGAACGCGGTCGCCCTCCATGACTTGCCCCGGAATAGCGGTCGGGGGGCGGTTGATCGCCTGCGCCTGCATCATCGCCTGCTGAAAGGTAGCCGCGTCCGGCAGGATTTCCCGCAAAGACATGGCGACCTCATCGCCGATCATCGGGGCCGCACCCACCGGGCTCATCATCGGTTGTCCGGCTGGGGTCATCAAGGTCTCGCCCCTACGCTCCGCCGCCCGCAATTCTTCTTGCGTCTGTTCGCCCCTGATCTGTCCGGCACGTTCCGTCACGCCGCCGACTAAGGATTTGATGCCACGGAAAATCCCCACTCCCGGAATCATCGAAAGCATGACTTCGGCGACCCGCTTGGCCTCCCCGATGATCCAGTCGAACACGCTCCCAAAGATCGCCCGAAGACCCTCGACTGCCGTGCGGATAGGACCGAAACTCATGAACCACTCGACGATTCGTTGCTTGACGGCCTCTACCTTGCCGTGAGCGTTTTCGAGCAATGCGACGAAACCTTTGACGGCACCAGAGGCAAAATTGAAACCGGCGACTGCCTTGGCATGGATCATTTCCAAGACCGGGATAATATCGTGCTGAATAATCAGCCAAGAGTCGGAGAGGAACTGGACGAAGCCGTCCCAAGCGTCCTTGATGGCGTCGATGATCGGGAGCATCTTCTCGTAGATCGGCCCGAACAGCGAGGGCCGCCCCTCGATAAACGCCTTGATGTCATCGTAGACGAGGAATACCGCCGCCGCGACCGCGACGATGGCCGCGACGATCAAGGCGATCTTCACAGCGAGCACGCCGAATATAGCGAGGAAGACCTTGAGCGCGACCGCCGTGGTGATGATCTGCCCGATGATGAGGAGTACGGGACCGAGGGCCGCCGCGATGCCTAGGAGAAGGACGATGTTTTTCTTGGTCTCTGGACTCAACGCCTTGAACGCGGCGATCCATCCCTTGAGCGTCGGGAGCATATCTTTGAAGAGGTCTAGGATTATCTTCCCGAACTCCTCCAACAGATCGTCCACGGCGATGAGAAGACTTTGCCACGGCCCAAGCCCGACTTCTGCCTGCGCCTTTGCCGCTCCTCCGTACTTCTTGGCAAGGATGTCCAAGATCATCGACTGCGCGTCGGCCAGTTTGTTCGTCTTGGCGAGACTCTCGATGGTCTTCTTCTCTTTCTCGGTGAACTGGACCCCGGCGCGGCTCAACGCGCTCAACGACTGGACTGGATCGTTCAAAGTCCTGCCGAGGAGTTTCGAGACGCTTCCGAGGTCCATGCCGAGCCGGGCGGAAACATCGAGGACCGTCTCTTGCGTCCGCTTGAAGATGTCGCCCGTGATGTTTCCGAAAGAGAGGAGCCGGGCCGTGACCTCGTTCAGGACTTTCTCGTCCGCAAAGAGGGTGATCCCCTGCAATCGTTCTGATTCACTGACAAGTTGATCTATGGTGAGTCCGACCTGACCGCCGGTCGTGAGGAGGGCCTGCTGGACTTGCGCGACTGCCTTGGCCTGCTGGTCCCACGCCCGCACAGCGAGACCCGCGCCAGCGAGGATCGGGGCGGTGACCGCGAGGGAAAGCGTCTTTCCGACCGACTTGAAGGCGTTGCCGAGTTGTTCGCCGCGCTTCTTGAAGTAAGCGAGTTTTGCGTCGAACTTGCGCAGGGCCGCATCGTCGGAGACGAATGATAATTTCGTGATGAGCTCGCGTACCAGCAAGAGATTATCCTCCCATCACGAATTGTTTTGTTATTTTGATTCTGCTCATGCCCTACTTCCTCCGTTTCATCCGCTCGTACTCGGCGGAGCGTAGGGCGTCGCGGTAGTCTAGGACTTCGTTGGCCTCGGCCAGGTCAATGATCGACCAGTGGGTCTCGATCTCTTCCAGCGACGCGATGCGCTCCAACACCACCCGCCAGATATACCAAGGCACATCGGGAGCTACAATGCCTTGATGCGTCCCGCCGCCCTCGCCTTCGCCGTGAGCGCGGGGATAACTCCGGCGGGGCCTCCTAAAAAATCGAATTGGAAGGAGATGACCTTCCCGATGACCTTGAAGAGGTGGCCGATTCGTCCCGAGAAGTCGGCGTCGAACACGACCAAGCGGTTCTTGCCGTCGTCCGTGAAGATGAGGAGTCCGTCCAACACATCCTTGACGACCCGCTCGAACTCTTCCGGCTCGGTGGTCCCGAAGGACTCCAAGGCCGCGCCGATCATGTCGGGCTTGATCTCGGCTTCCATCCCTGCACCCGTGAAGATGCCGATGGGTTTTCCGGCGATCTTGGCGAGTCTCGGCAGGAGGCGGAGGACCTTGCTCGGCGACCAATGGGTCGCCATGTAGCGGGTCCCGTCGATATCAAATTCTTCGGCCTGTTTTGCCATCTTTCCCCCTTTCGGTTCTACGCAACCGGTTCAGTGCCTTCCGGCGAAGGTTCGCACGTTTCCTTCGTGTCCTCGCCGACGGTCTTCATCAACTCGCACATCTTGGCGTCGAAAAAAATCCTGTCGTCGTCGCTCATCGGAAGGTGAGGCTTCACCGTCTCGAAGACCTGCCCCGCAAGGGCGATCAACTCGTTTTCTCTTTCTGGCGTCATGTTGTTCTCCTGATTTAATTGCCCGCGACGTTCAGAACGAGCACGTCGGTCTCGACGACCCACTCCCTCGGTCCGGCTTCACGCGCGAACTCGGAGTCGGCATACTTCCTGATCCACCCGGTTTCCGCGACGTAGATCGAGTCGCCTGAGTTGTCCTTCACCATGACGGGGACTGCCCCCGCACCGGACAATTCGTCCACGGCGGCCAAAGCGGAAAGCACTTGGTTCGAGTCGGACGACTGCATGAGTTGGAAGGTGATGGTGCCAGATTTGTTGTTCGACTTGCTCCGGGTTCCCTCACCGTCGGTGCCGACCTGCAACGTCCACATATCTTCATTTCTGGCAACCGTGACGAAGGAGCCGTCGGCGAAGCCCGTGATGGCGTTCCCGCCGATGATTATCAAGACCTGCTTGGGGTCATAGGTTCTTACCGCCATAAGTCCTCCTTTATTAAACCGTCACGACGCCTTGGATCGTGGTTTTGTGGATCGCGCCAGCCAGCCGTGCCTCGAACGTGATGTCCGGCAAGAACCTTTCGGCCCTGTCGTTCACCGGAACGTCGACCGCCTTCGGCACGAAGACCGTATAGGGCGGGTCGTCGGCCAGCACGGTTTCCCGGATGGCGTTCTCCAACACTCCTCTAATCTCTGTCTCTATGATGGCGATACCCGAATCCGTGAACGGAATCTTAGGCAGGTTCACCAGTCGCGAGAAAATTCTCTCTTCTATCCGGGCTTGGAGCCAGTCCACTCCACGGATCACGTCGATGAACTCGCCGAAAGCCATGACGCCTTCCTCGGTCATGTCCACCCCGCCAACCGTGACGTAGATGTTGACGTTCTTGTTCTGCGCCGCCGATCTCTGTGAAGAGGTCAAATTGTCGGCGGTGATCCCGGCCAGCGTCTTGAACTTCCAAGTCTCGTTGCCCGGATCGAACGGAAATAGCTTGCCCATCCACGCGGCGTCCGCGAAGTCTGCGGCGTCCGCGTTGTAGATGACGAACGTCCGCTTGAAGTTCGCCCCGCTCAATGTCGATCCTATGTCGTCGGTGTCTGTCGCGTCGAGGATGTCGGCGTCCTGAGAGGCGGTCCCGTAAATCTTCCTCTTGGTCTCGATGTAGGACGCCGCCTCGTGAACGAGGTCCTCGTCCCTCTCGACCCAAATCAGTCCGTACCAGTCGTCGTCCTGCTCGGAGATGTCAGACAAGGACTCGGCGGGTCCGTCGTTCACGGTCGTGTTCGTGATCGTCTCGACGGGTTGCGAGGCCCCGCCAGTGACGGTAATATCGCTGATCGAGAAGGAGACCCCGGCCTTCGCCGAGGTGCAAGTGATCGTGTCGGTGCCGTTGGAAACGGCGATCGCAAGCGCGGAAGTTGCCGCGAGTTTAGTCGCCAAATCGGAAAGGGTAGTCGCGTTGTCTACGTTGAAAGGTGTTGCCGTGATCGTTTCGAGCTTCCCGCCGAAACTCACGGTGAAGGAGCCGATGGTGTTGCCGGTCACGAAGGGGGAGTCGAAAACGATGGTCGTGATCTGAGCGACGCGCGCGCCTTCGAGTCCGATCTTCACTTCCTCGACCTTCGGAGTCTGCGAGAAGATCGCCGCCGCCGCTTTGTAGGCGTCGTCCGAAGAAGTCCAGTCGTCGAGGACCTCGTCAGTGCTGAGATAGGTTCTGATCAACTCAGATCCCCAAGAAACTAGCGGGGTTTCGTCCGTCAGGATCAACGGTACCGCGAACCCAGCCTGCGTCACGCCTTGGGTTTGGCGACTGATCTGCACGTTGACGATGGTAGAAATGGGTACTTGACTCATGGTGTCCTCCTCGTTAACCGCCGATGACCGTCGGTCCCACGATTATGTCTCCGGTGATGCCGCCAGAAAGCTGGCCCGTCAACTCAACACTCTCGATTATGCCGAGGTCATCCTCCACATTATCTGCGAACCCGATGAAGAAGTCAAAGGATGCCCGCTCCTCAAATATAGTTTCTAGCATACCTGTGAGGTTTTGCACATCGTTTTTCTCAAGGATCGCTATGCCGGAGGCGGCGAGTTGGTCATGAACGGTCTGTTTTTCGAGCGCGTTGTACGCCTTGGCGATCTCTTCGAGCGGCTTGGGGCCGAAATAGCTGACCGACACAGTCATGCGTCGCTGGCCCCCGATGGTGGCTATATTCGTGTCCGGGTCGATCTCTCTTACCTCGTCCCACCCGATCTTGACCATCGTGTCGAGCCGGACGACCGCGTAGGGATAAGGGGGACGTGGTGAGTTTTGGTCCGCGAAAATGACGGTTACGAGGATTGGTGAAGTGACGGTAGACACGGTCGCCACGGGTTGCGTCGCTCCTCCTGTGACGGTCGGGCCAACGACGGTGATCGTGTCCCCGTTCTCGGCCCCGATGCAGGTGATCTGCCTCGCCCCTGTCACGGTCGCCTTGAAAATCTCGGCCCTCTTCTGAATCTCCTCGGCCAGTTTTTGAAGAGTCGTGGTGTGGTTAGTCGTGAAACTGACAGGCGCGATGGCCTCGGCGTCGAAGGAGCCGTTGATGACGTTCCCGGTCACGAAGTCGATGTCAAAGGTTATAGTGAAAACGTGCTGTAACCCCAAGGATCGTGTAAGCCAAGTGAACAAAGCGGATTTGAGGGTGGTCTCGTTCATGGGTTCACCTCGGCCATGATGACCTTCCAGAACGGCTCGATGGTATTGCCTTCGCTCTGCCAGTGCTCGACCTTCTGGACCTCGTAGGTCACTCCATCAGAAACGACGAGGTCGGCCTTCTTGGAGGGGGCCTGCTCCGCCGTGAAGAGTTCAATCGCCGTATAGCCACGGACAAACCTGCGCGTCCGCTGGGCCTCCGGGAGATTCAGGAGTTCCTTGCCTCCCATCGGTTGAATACTCATCACCGGAGTCAACACCGTGGGTGCGCCCGCGACGTAGCTCCCGTTGACGTAGCCGCCTGACCAGACGCGGGTCACCGAGACGGTCTTGCCGTAGACTGCGATGAGAGAAGATGCGCTCATCCCATCACTACCTTATGGTTAATTGATGCTCTCAATCTTCCCGTGTCGATCAAGGGCCTAGACGATCTCTTGGCCGAGATAGTCGCGGGGGCGTTCCGGGCGAAGTCGCCTGAAGTGAAGACATCCTTGACCTTGGCGACGAAGAAGACGCCCAGCTTGTCGAGGGCCTTCTCGGTGAATTCCTTCAAGTCGTAGATCGCGTTTTGGCGGTCGATGATGAACTCGTTGATTTCTCGGATATTCTTGTCGAACGACTGCGCCATGAAAGGGCGGGCAGGTATGGTGGAAGTCCCGAACTCGTTGAAGGTCGCCACGTCAGCGTAATTCGCCCCTCCCTCGTCAGTCGGATAGGTCCCGGCGTCGGAAAGCACCCCAACCTTGACGTGCGAGCCTTGCATCTTGCCGACTTCCCGGACGATCCGCTTCCATCCGTGGTCGATGTCTTGGACGTTTCCCATAGCTCATCTTATCACGATCGGAGAAATCAACAAGCTCCGCCTAGCCGCCACGAACATCGTCCCGTATGCGGTCGATTCAAGCCCCTGCTCCGCCGTAGGATCGGCATAGGTGCGGGAGAGGTCCCCGACCTTCTCGCTGGTCACGTTGGTCGCTCCCCCTTTGTTGGAGAGTGTCAGAAGGTGGGCGGTATAGAGGGCGTGGGCGAAGTCTGCTTTCTCGGCCCACAGGTCAAAATTGATGTACGGTTCTGCGAAGGCGATGAAGTCGTCTATGCGGGATACTGCGACGGAGGAGAGTTCCGGGGCAACATTGATGACGTCGGTCGAGTCGATTGCCATGATCCCATCTTTCTCTGCCTCAACTCTTCTTGGGTTCCGGCTCGGTCAGCTTCTTGATCTGCTTCTCGATGACCGAGACGAGCACCTTTCTTGTTTCGACAGCTTTCCATTTTTCCAACAAATTGAGGTCTAGGGTATCCTCAAGCATTTCACGCGCTTCCCTGACTGTCAGTCCGCGCAACGTGTGAGCTTCTTCGTCGCCTTTCGGCTCGTCACTTGGCTTGCTTTCGACCGTCTTGCCATTTCCGTTGCCGGAAGTCTTCTGGTCGTCAGGGCCGTGCCCGTGCATCCATTCGAGACTTCCGTTCTTGAACTGGTTGGAGAGTAGGGGATGGCCTTTGATGGCATCCCACTCCTCCGCGCTCAACTCGTTGATGCCGGGGAAGAACCGCTTCGGCCCGATGCGGAACAGGTTGGGTCTCGTATATCGGACGATCAGTCCCGCCATAGATTAAATCCCGAAGGCGAAGTTCGCCGACAATGGGTAGTAGACGATGGTCCCGCCGATTCGCTCGTGGACAGGAACCTCGAACTCCAACCCGACTGCCTGCTCCGGGAACTGCTCGAAGTCGGAAGGAATCTCAAGGGTCAGCTTATCAGGGGAACGGTTGTACGCAGTCATCATGGCCTCGCTACCGGGACCTGCCGTCTCAAGCTCGTTGAGCCAATCCCACATCGTGATCGCCGGATGCGCCATCTTCAAGAACTGCAAGATGGTCGTATCCGTGTGCTCGCTCCGGGGAGTCGTGTTGATGAGGGTGTACCGCGAGATGGGGAGAAGGACGGTGTTCGGTGCCTCGGCCCCCTTGGTCACGGTGATGATGTCGTTGATGAGTTCGTTCACGTCGCGGATGATCTGATCCGGGGTCTTGGCAGACCATAGCGTCGATGCGCCAACTCCGTCGGCAGGAACAGCCGCCGAGGGAATGTTCGCGTTCGAGAAAAATCCAGGCAGGTTGTACTCCGCGTCGCCGAAGAAGGCAATATCCGTCTCCTTCTGCATGATCGCGCGCTTCGCGGCATTGGCCTCGCGCTGTGCTAGGTTTACTCCCGCTTTCGCGGCGGACCGGATATCCTGCACTGAATATCCATAAGAGGAACCAAGCGACTTCACAATCGAGGTGAACTCCTTGCCCTTCACGCTCGCCCTCGGCAAGTCGCGGGCATAGTTGGCGATGATCTTCGCCATGCCGACCTGATCGTATTGACGATAAGTGATGGATGTCGCTCCGTTCCCGGCCTCGAAAGAGACGGGGATCAATGGCCGGGCCTTGAGTTCGGGATAAACAACGTCGTAGGTTCTCGCCTTGATGAACTCAAGTTGTCTTGCGAAGAAGATCAACTCGTTAGCGTCGAGGTGCAATGTGTTTGGCATGGTCGCTCCTTTATCTAAAATCCTCTGTTATGGCAGATTCACGTCGAGAACTGCCAGCCCGTCGGTCGCCGCGCTCGTCAAAAACTTGGCGGTCGTCAACGCTATCGCGTTGCCACCGTCCGCGTCCGTGCGGAAGATGCCCAGCTTCGTCAGCGGACCGTTCGCCGTGTGACGGACGAAAACAGCGTCGTCAGGGGTCACTGCCTCCTCGACCTGAACCCAAATCTGTCCACGTCGGAGGACCCCAACCGCCGAGTCTGCGGCGAAGGCATTTTCAGCCGTCGCGTCACCTTCCTCGACCGAGATGTCCCTGACCGCCACTCCGAGAAGGACGGCAGCACCGGAATCTGGAAGCTCGACCCCATTGTCGTCGCCAGTGACTTTCGCCACCGCGCGGCCGAAGGGAATCTCGTCCACCGGGTTGTTGTAGGTATTCACTGTTTTCGGCATCCCGGAAGCGTCGGCCAGAAGACCGTTAACCGCTACGGGTTGCTCAAGATCGTATGCTGTTTGGGACATGGTATCCTCCTGTTCAATCAGTTACGCGGCTTTAGCTTTATCGCCCTTCCAAAGGTTCATCGAGCGTTCCATTGATTTCTTCCGGGCATCGTTCGCGCTGATAGCTGATCCGTCGGTCACGATCGTTGTGCCCAAGGCGGTCCTGAGACCATCCCCGGCACCGTCCTTGTCCTTCTGATACAGGGTATCGAAGACGCCGTCAATGTAGAGGTCGGACTTCTCATCTACCTTGATGTCGGGAAGGACTTTCTGAACTACCTGTTTTCGGATTGCCGCGACTTCAACGCCGTCAAGTTTCACTTCCTCGCCCAAAATCTTCTTGGCGAACTCGCGGACTTTGATGAGTGCATCGGCTTTTTCTAGGATTTGTTTTTCAGAGAGGGTTGCGGATTTGAGGGTCTTGATCTCCTCGTCCCGCTTTTTGATCTCGACATCAAGGCCGTCAGCCTTGCCTTTTAACGTCTCAAGCTCTTTCTGAGCGGCGGTCAAGGCATCGAGTTTCGCGGCGACGATGGGTGCCACGGCCTCCGTGAGTTCATATTCAACGGAATCAATTTTGAGTTTTGCCATAACTTGCTCCTCTCCTTTGAGTTTCTTGTCTGACGATATACTAAAATCGGTTTTGTCACCAGTATTTTTTTTGTCCCCACCATCCGTCAACGAGATGTCATGCTCCGAGAGCCACTTCCGGGCCTTCTCCATCGTCCAGCCTTCTTCTTTTTTGAAGCGGTAGGACTGCGGCGTCATCGTGATCTCGTCCTTGAGCCTGCCAAGAACAATATTGATGCCACCGGTTATCTCCTTTGTTCGGAACGACCCCTCCTGAAACAGGCCCGGACTCTTCACCCTAGCACGGACTTCGTTTTCCGTTTCCTCAAGGGCGTCGGCGGTGAAGTCGATTCTTTGCGCGTCCTTGTCGACCATGACTGCGTCCTGCGAGTCGAGCTTGATCCTGGCCTCCGGTCCCGCCCTGCCTGCACGGACGACAGCGAGGTGATTGTAGCGAATGTTTTTCTGGACGGCGTCATAAGCCTCCCCGTTGAACTCCCCCGGCGTGTGCTCCACGTCGCAAAGATATCCGCCCGACAATTCCTGCTTCTCCCCGCGCATGATCTCGTTGATGGTCCCTTGGTCGAAGATGGTCACGCGGGTCATGGCGAGGTTGTCCTTCCGGGCAATTTCTGATCCGGTGAACCCGACCGTGAACTCCTTGGCGTTGGCCGAATCGACGGGGAAAGGGGGGTGGTCGTTGGTAACTGGGGCCTCGGTCAAGGTCTTGAGCGAGTCCTGATTGAAGACTTCCTCCGGTGAACGAAATTCCCTGCGGACCGAGCCGTCCCCCAAGCGATAGACAAAAACTCCGGCGCGAGTCGGAACGGCGTCCGCTTTCAAGAATCCTTGCGGGGTGACGTGGGAACCATCGAGTCGGCTTTGGTCGTAGCGATGGACGGTCATGGTCAATCAATACATCAAATCAAACGGTGACGCAATAAAGGTTTGGTGCTAATAATATCTCATGCCACTCATCGGCGGTCAACCATCTCTTCTCGGTCAGCGCGACAAAGATCATAGTATCGCCGTCGTCCTGCCCGAAGACCAAACTCCCATACCCGTCACGGTCGAGGGATTCGAGATCGGTGACATCGCAATCGGGGCTGTCGAGATCAAGGACGGCGACTCGGACACCCGCGTCGATGTCGAGGCCGATCCCGAAGCGACGACGAAAAATTCCATGTTCGTTCAGGCCCCGTCGCTTCTCGATGTTCTGGAACAAATCTTGGCGGCGCAAGGCGGCGGCAATCCGGTCGAGAAGTTTGGCGAGACGTCCGTTTCAGGCAATACCGAAACGACCTTGGCCTCCTACACGGTTCCCGCCGGGAAGAAGGTTCAAGTCAGGGGCATCTTCGGAGAGGGCGTGGACAACGGGGTTTTCCGTCTCTACATCGACGGGACGAAGGTGTGGCAGAAGCGGAACGCTTGGACGGATCGCAACGTCGAGGGCGCGATGTTCGCCGAGGCGACCGCGAGTCAGGCGATAGAGGTCAAGGTATTGAACCTTATGCCCGTGGCGATGGATTTCAGCGGAGGGTTTTTCGGAATTGAGCTCTGAACGGATTAAAAAACTGGAAGCCGAGGCGAAGATCATGGCGCAGGAGCACGCCCGTCTGGTCGCTCAAGTGGAGATAGCGAAGTTGGAGGACCGGATCGAGCAGTTGAAGAAGACGATCTCGTCGCTCGACATTGAGATAGAAAAAAATCGCAGGGCGTTGTAAGCTAACAAACAGGAGGAATTAAAATGGCAGACTTTAACTCGTCCTTACCCATCAGGACCGAAGCGGATGGGGACGCGGTAGTCAAGATCACCGGCGACGACGCCGCGAATCAGGCGGCAGTCAACGCGGACAAGGAACTGCTCACCAAATCCAAGGTGACGGACGGGACGGACAATCTGGCCGTGAACGCCGACGGTTCGATCAACGTCATCATCCAAGGCGGGATTCAGGCGACCGAGAAGCAGGTTTACGGGACGACCGTCGCGGGTGTCCCCAACACCCCGTCCGACGTCGTGAACTACACGGTGACGGCTGGCAAGACCTTCGTCATCCGAAAGTTCGGGGCGGCTGGTTCCGGCAAATTAAAGGTCGAGCTTCGCGTGGGACCTGCGGCGGCGGAGGTCACCAAGCAGACGGCCTTCACCTCGACCGCTTCACCGAACTACGACAACGAGCTTCCGTCACCCATCGAAGTCGCGGCGGGCGATAAGATTCTCGTGACCGTGACCAACAAGGACACGGCGAACCAAGACCTCTACGCCTACGTGAATGGAAATGAAGTTGGATAGAACGGAGAGATAATGTCCGATCTTCCTGTTTCAACGCAGGACGTGACTCTTTATGATCCCGACGGGAACCCGCTCGCGGTGCAGGATGTCTTCGGCGAGAAGATTCTCAAGGTCCTGCCGATCACCGAGAGCGGCATCGCGGCCATCGACGTGCGGACCCTCGGCCAGAAGTTGTCGGACGACGGGCGGCTCTACTACGTCTCGTCCAACGTCTTCTCGCTTCCCGGCAACATCAACGAGAACGGTTTCTTCCTGTTCCGCAATCCGGCGGGATCGGGAAGGACGGTTCGCCTCAAGAATCTCTTGGGAGCCTTGGCGACCACTTCTGCCTTCTCCATCGTGGTTCGCACCTACGACACCCCGACCCTCACGAGCGACGGTACGGCATTGACTATCGGCAGGGCGAACCCAGCCGCCGGAAGTGTTTCGACTTCTCAAGTCTTCATCAATCCGGTCGCCACCGCCTTCGGGACGTTCCGGCAAGCCTTCGCCTTCAACAATAACTTTTCCATCAGCCTGTTTCTTGACTTCGAGCGACAGATTCCGCAGACGGGAGTGGTCCTGCTCACGATCCAGAAGTCGTCGGCGGCGGGCGTGGATACAACCTTCAATCTGGACTGGGGAGAACAGGACGTTTAATCATGTACCTCTACAAAACAATGATCTTCAAGGACACGAGCAAAGTGATCGGCCTCACAGCCGCCGAAGTCACGCAGAACGGCGCCGACAAGTCGGACTTCGAGACGAACTTCAAGGCGACCGCCGTTCCGGTCGATCAAATCACCATCGCCGAGACGACCTTCGAGATCGTCAAGACTTACACGCAGTTCAAGGCGTTGATCGACGGCGTCCTCATCACTTGGGCCGATGTGAAGTATCTCGGCAACGGAACCTACGTCCTGAATCTGGCGACGGAGAACCCATTATGAAGGCAAGATCAAAGGTGATTGAGATTCCGGCGACCGCGACCATCGCGCAGATGGAGAGCGGCTTCGACAACCAGCTCGCGAACGGATGGAAACTGCTGGCGATCTTCCCGCTCGGAACAAAAACCTACGCCGTCTTCGTGAAGGTGGTGAGCCGATGAAGACCGACGACATCTTCGCAAAGATTCTCTCATGGATCAACTTCAAGATTCTCCCTAACCCATCGGGACAGAACCAAGTTGCTGACCACTTTCTCCCCGCCTTCTTCGTGACGACCCTCCTCGTCTCGATTCCGCGCTTCGGAGTTTATGCGGGGCTCTTGTGCGTAGCGTTTTCGTTGTTCAAGGAGTTCGTCGAGGACGAGCACTGGCGCGATTTCTTCTCTAATACCGAGAGCGGCGCCGACGGAAGGATCGACCTCGTTTTCCGTCTGGCAGGGAGCGGGTTCGCCTATCTGCCGATACTTTGGAGGTGCCTGTGAGCGAGCACGACCAATTCAGACCGCCGATGGGGATGACTGAACCGAGCGAGCCGATCTTCTTCTCGGCGATGGACAAGCCCGGAAAGATGGTCAACGCCTTCACGAAGGACCTGACCTCCATCGGCCTCTATAACCCACCGGACAGCGGGGTCCTGCTCTCGCTCATGCAGATCAACGGCTACATGGCCTCTATCGGGTCAGGCGAGCAGACCGACTTCCTGATGACCTCCGTCCTGTCCCCTTCCGACAAAGCCGAGAACATCGTCTTCCTCCCGATTTACAGCGCGATACTCAATCGCTTCCCGTCGAGCAAGGCAACGGCCATCGGGCAGGCGACCCTCCCGACCGAGACGACCGCAATCATGGCCTTGGATCATTTCGCTGGAAGCTCGGCGATGAACGAGACCCCGGAAGTCCGGCACGTCAAGCTCCACGGCCTCGTCGTCCTTCCGCCCAACTCCCTCGTCACGATTCAGGGAAAGGGCGTCCAGCATCTTTCGTGGTGGTCGATCTTCTGGCGGGAAATTCCGTTCATTCAGACGCTTCTTCCTCAAACACAGGGATAGCCGTGCAACGGCAGTTTGACGTAATAATGTTGTTTGACAATAAGATGCCATCCGTTGTATTGAAATTGAATACAAAACAGGAGGCATCTTGATGACTAATCGACTTAATACTGACAGGAAAACAAAGAAAAGAAGAAGCTGGAATCGCATAAATCTCGATGTTACAGAGATCAAGCGATTGTATCTTTCTGGCGTGAGTGAGAACCGTATCGCAGAAATTTTTTCGACTGCCCGCAATGTCATTCGATCCCGCTTGAGCGAGAATGGAATCCATATCAGGAATAGAAGCGAGGCGGAAAAACTCAAGTGGTCGCGCATGAACACGGCCAAGCGAATCAATCAAATTCGCAAAGCTCATGATACTGTTCGTGGAAAACCATTGACGATGGAGCATCTCCGAAAACTCGCGCTCGCTAAACAGAGATCGATGAGTAAAGTCGGCGTAGGAGAGGATACGGTTTTCAAGTTTCTTGGCGATTCCGGTTTCAAAGACGTGAGGAGGCAAGTCGCCCTCGACGGTTACAATTTCGACTTCATGGTCGGAACCGTCGCCGTGGAATTGAATGTCCAGTCCTGCGATCCTCTTAGAAGAAAATTTGACTTTAAGAAAATCGAAGATGTCACTGGCCGAGGCATGACGATTATCTATCTTTGCGTCAAAGATGCGTCCCACATCAGGAGAGAATCTCTTGAAGAGCTTGTCCGTCGCCTCAATCTCCTTTGCAAAAACCCACCCGCGCATGGTCAGTATTGGATGATTCGGAGTTACCGAAACACTTATGCCGGTTTCATCTGCGATTTTCACGATCGGGCCAGTATAGAATCTCTTAAACCCTCTTTCAATCCTTCCAGAAATCGATAGTAGTGAATCACCAAGAAAACAATTGATATCATCCCCCGGATGTCCTGTATCGGCAGGTGGATCGTCCCACGAAAACGTCTCACCCTCTTTCTCGGCATGAGATTCTCGAACGCGCTCATCACGCGATGTCCTCCAAATATATTTCTTGATCCCGACATTCGCCTGCCTAAGATGATTCAAACTCCCATTGAACTTCGATGTCTGGTCGCGGGCGATGAGCGCGGCCCGGCTCTCGCTGACCCCGTAGATGTGCTGAATCTCGTCGGCGATCTCTCCGGTAAGGGACCCGGCCTTGACCTCCCGGATGACCGTCTGCTCCACCCGGTCGAAGAACTGCTCCGGGATCGACTTGATGAGAGAGACGTTCTCGTTCACGAAGGACTTGATCTCGGTCGCCATCCACGGCTCGACGCGGGCGATGTCGATGCCGAGCACGGCCCCGAATACCCGGTCGATCTCCTCTGCGCTGAACTGCTCGATCCGGTTGGCGTGTTTCTTGATGAGGATGGCGATCTCCTCAGGCGTGTACTTCCGGGCGAACTGGATGCGTGCCTCCTTCATGGCCCGGTCAATGTCATCGGCAAAGTCGTCGAGCCGCACGGAGTCGGCCCTCGGCCTCAAGTTCTGCAACTGCTGGATAATCGGGGCAAGGAGGGGCACTACGTTTTGCGCCACGACCTCGCGCATCAGGGAAAGGAGTGGCTTGAGGTCCCGAAGATAAGAGCGTTGCAGGCCCTTGATGGATCGGAAGCGGGGCACTCTCTTGAGGCGCAAGGCCCTTCCCTTCGACTTGGCGCGGTTGCGCTGTTGTTCGATGATGGCCGGGACGATGGCCTGATCGAAGCGTTGAAGTTCCACTTATCCTCCCGCTTGGTTCGGGGTCTGATCTCCGGGCGTCGGCGGTTTCTCGACGGCCTCGCGGGTCTCGCCGTCGAGTGTTGTCTCGATGGAGAATTGCCCGGACCCGAACCGGCTGTCGGCCACCTCGTCGGGGTCGAGGACCGCCCGGTCGAGATAGATCGCATCGGCCTGCGCCTGTACGAAATGGATGTCCGCTTGCTCCTTCTCGCTCATCTGCCAGAGGGGATTGAACTCGATGGTGAAGTCTTTCGGGATCACTCCCTTAGTCGGCCCGTCTTTCGCCGCGAAGATGAACGTCAACACCTGCTTGAGGATCGGGCGGAGAACGCTCTCCTGCTTGTTCTTGACGTGGTCGTACCATTGGAGTGTCGTGGCGTTCCCGGTGGCGTTGGACCCGTCGGGCGATTCTCCGAGGAGGATCGTGTGGGGAAGATCGGTCGCCGCCACTAACCGCGAGTTTATCATCTTGAGCAATTCGGGAAGGCCGGAGACGTTCGTCGTCTTGCGTTCGATTTCCTCCCCTTCCTCGACGACCAGTGCGTTGATGATCGATGCGGAGAAGGCTACCATCTGCAACCGCTTCTGGACGAGGGCTTCCTCCCCGCTGGCGATCATGTCGGAGAGATTTTTCAGCTTTACCAAGAGTTGAGTGTAGTCCTGCACGATCAAAGCCGCCGAATCGTGGGCGAGTCCGTAGTTCATGATCGGGTTGAGCAATCGGGAAAGGATCGAGTCCCCCCACCAATCAACTCTCGCTTCCTGTTGCCATGAGACGGGTATGCCCTCGAACCGGATGACCCGCGTGTAGTGAATCTTTGGGAGGGCCACGGCTGGCGACGTGCTGGTGTATTGAAGATTTTGGAGCGTGTAGAAGACGGGCTTGCCGAAGTTCTTGGAAGTCACGTCGCCGTCGATCTGCTCAGTGCCGGAGGGTCGGAGTCGGTATCGGTCAAGACCCGTCACGTAGTCGAGCGTAGAGATTCCTTTCCAGTTGACCGGCTGGTCCGGTTGCTGGCCGTCCTTCGCGCCCATGATGAGGCCAGCGCCTCCATAGAGCCGCGCCCACTTAAGGGCTTGTTCGATCTTCTTATCGAGTCCCAAGTCCTCGAAGATGACCTGAATCTCCTCGGTCATCTCCTTGCCGTCCACGATGACCTTGAATCCCTCGCGGGTCATCTCCTCCGGGGGTCGGTCGATGATCCGGGCGGCAACGTCGCTTGACTGATAGATCGGATCGACATCTTCGCGGAAAAGAAACAGCTCGTCGAACCGCGCCCCAGTCCGTTTGTCTTTGTTTAAGATACCAAGATTTGTGATGACGTTGGAAAGACCGTCAGTGACCGAGACTTTTTTTGTTTCATCCGCCATGAGATACCTCTCAATCTGCCAAAAGTTTTTCCAGTCGCATCGCCGATGAGTCATTCAAATCTGAAAGGGCTTGGGTCATCGCGTCCGTTTCATCGTCGAACTCACCTTTTGGGAAGTTAGCACTTCTGTCGATGAAATCCAAGACATAAGGCTGTTCGTCGGGATCGGGAAGGAAGACACATCCGCTCTCGATGATCGGAGAGACCGCACTGGCTCGCTCCGGCTTCGATCCATCGACCGGAACCGCGATGATGCCCGACACTTTTTTTTTCAGCACGTCGATCATCGCCGGGCCGTTGGCCTTGTCCTCGATCAACTTCCGGTAGGCTTGTGGGTACATCGTCGTGACTTGCGCGAAGGCTTTTAGCGTGTCGATGAAGCCGATTTGTCTACGGTACTGGTGGAGCAAATAATTCTTCGGTCCCACTTTTCCCCACACTTGGCCCACCACGAAGGAATTGTCGGCCCCCTCCTTGAAACTCAAGTCCCACGACTGGATCACTTTGTCGAATCGGGCGGGGAGCTTCTCGGTCTGCTTCTCCCCGTAAAATTTCCACCACTCACGCTTGAGAATGTTTCCTTCGCGGGCGGACGGGCGTTGCTGGTAAAGTGCGTTCCAGAAGTAGGGGGTCAGACCTGTTTTGATTTTCAGAAGCCGCTCGACGGGATACCGTTCCGGCCACAGAGCGATTGTTTCGTCTTCGCTTAAAGCTGGAAGAACAATCTGCTCCCATCCTTCCGAAGCAAACTCCTTCAAGACGAAACCCACGGGATCGTCGTCGTGCCAGCGAGTATTGTGGCTCACTAAGCCGTTGGCGATAAAGTTTTCGGTGCGTTCAACCTGAATGTCGAAAACATCTTCAATGCCGCTCTTGAAGATCTCATCCACAATATCATGAGCGACTCCGAACGTATTCAGCGGCGGCGCGGAGAACTGCTTCAGTTTTTCCGTAACCGACCGCAAGGTTGCAGTCGTTGCAGAGAAGGCCCCGAACTTTCTCTCTATCGTGGAAGTGATCGACGCAGAGTTTCCCATTCCAATGAGCGCGGGTGTTCCGCCGCGTGGGAGGTTGTTTGCAGATGGCGCAAACGCCGCCCTGTTCGGCCACAAGGCGTTCATAATGCGCGAGATCAATTCCGTAACGATGGCGCAAACGCGCTTCACGACGGGAACGAGGATTGACTGATGGAGGGCGGATTCCAGTTTTCCAGCGGTGTTTATTGTAGTGCGAGGGGCACATGCCTTTGCACTTGGCGGGCTTTCCGCATCCCTTTGTGACGCAACTGATCCCCCTCCACTTGCCCCAATAGCCCGCAGGATAACACTGCCCTTTTTTAGCGAATCCGTTCGCCGCCATCTCGTTTCACCGCCTTCATGCACAAGGAACGGGTGCCTTGCGTTTGCTCGAACGGTTATCCCCGATTTCATCCTGATTGTAAAGATATAATCAGGACCTTGATTGGCCCAATTACGCACTATGGAGGCCGCGATCTTGCCATCTTCGTAGGTAGCAACTTGATCTCCTTGGCGAATATCGCGCAACGGCTTTTCATGTCCGGTCGCCATCAGAACCGGCGTGTCTCCTGTCATGCAGGCCACGATAATGATCGCCCCGTCCGGCTCAAGCCGCGTGACAAAAGTGGAACGGTACCAGTCCTTGAATCCGTCCCGGATCGACCGGCTCTCGGCCTCACGATCGTCCTTGAGCATGTCGTCGAGGATGCCTAGGTTCGCCCCCTTGCCGGTGATCGAACTGCCGCGCCCGACGGCGTTGTAAATCCCCCCTTCAATGGTCGTGAACTGGTTTTTGGCCTTCGAGTCATAGGCGATGTGGCAGTCCGGGAAGATACGGCTGTGGACCGAGTCAAAAAGCTGGTTCCTCACCTTACGTCCGAAGACCGAAGCGAGGTTCTGTCCGTAGGTCGAGAAGATAATTTGATGGTCGGGCTTGCGCCCAAGATACCATGCGGGAAAGTGATCGGAGATCGTGGTGGACTTTCCGTGGCGCGGGGGCATGCAGACGATCAGTCGCTTGAGATTGCCACTCTCGATTCTTTGCAATGCCCTGCAGAGTTTTCGGATGTGTGGGGGCCGCTCGAATCGCGGATTGACGATGGTACAATAGAACTCTAGGAACTCGCTGGCGAGTTTCTCATATTCGGGATCGAGATTCGACCTCTGTTTTTCAAGAGTTGTCTCCTGAATCGTCTCCATCGTCTCCATTTTTGAGGTCCTTTGCTATGTCGAGGGCGGCCTCCCCGATCTTCTTGATCCGCTCCCAGCCCAAGTTGTCGCCGAGCAGGGACCCACCCTTCGATCCCCCGTGGTGAAGCGGAAGCGGCACTTTGCCGTCGGTGCGGTCGAATATCTCCTTGATCGCCGCCACGTTCCCTTTGACACTTGCCTTGACGAGGGCCTCGGCCACCAGTTGCTTCCAGGGCCGCTTTTTCATGTCCTCCGGCGGGATGGTTTCGAGAAAATCCAGAAGGATTGCGGCCATTTGCTCGGACCGCTTGGGTCCTCCCTTGGGATTCCCGCTCTGTCCGGGTTTCCACGGCCTGAGATTCTCGATCCGCCCTTTTCTTCCACCGCCTTTTCCAGTGCGCTTCCCTGTGATGACAGTGGGTTTCTTTGTTTCCACGATTTTATCTTACCCCGTTTCCGCCTTCCGATCAATCCTCTCCAATATCTCCGCTCTGATGTGCCCGGCGATCGCCCTCATCAAGAGCGGGGGGACGCTGTTCCCCATCCTCGCCACCGCGCCCGACCAGTCCTTCATGATGTCGCCTGTCTCAGGAAACTTGAAGTCGTCCGGGAACGAGGAGAACCGCTTGTACTCTCCGAGTGTGAACCTCCGCCTCTCCGCCCAGTGCATCCCGCCGTGCATCCTGATGTTTCCGTCATTTTTGAGCATAGTCGGCGCAGGCCTGTTCGGATGATATTTTACGCATGAGAAGCCTGCTCCGCCGGTCAGCCGCGACAAGTTGTCGCCCGGTCTGAGCCTGTCCCAATGTCGGAAGGCGGCGCCTTTCAATCCGATTGCCAGCAGTATTTCGCGTTCCCGCGCGTCCGGGATGAGCCCTTCAAGCGCCTCCCTGCACGTGGTCGGTTTCGCAGACGGTTTCGGGAAGCCCGGCGCCGTTCGTAGGTCGGAGCGCACGCCGATTATTATCACGCGCTTCCTGGCCTGCGGTACGCCGTACCATTTGGCGTTCATAATCTCGCCCCTGGCGTCGTATCCGCGGCCGCGCAGCTCCGACACGATGTCCAGATAGACCGACTTCATGTACCCTTTGACGAGTCCGGTGACGTTTTCCATCACCATGGTCCTTGGCCGGAGCGCCGACAGGAGTCTGACGTACTCCTTGAAAAGGCCGTTGCGCGGGTCGTCCAGAACCCTCCTTCCGGCGAGGCTGAATCCCTGGCACGGCGGCGACCCGTCGAGCACGTCGAGCGCGCCCGGCGCGAGTCTGGACGACCGCATGGCTTCGTCACCGGACAGCGTCGCGATGTCGCCCTCGAAGACGGGCACGCCGGGGAAATTGAGGCGGAAGGTCTCCGCCGCGTGCGCGTCCCATTCGACCGCGAGCCTCTCGCTGAACCCGGCCATTTTATAGCCTAGCGACGACCCGCCGCAGCCAGCAAAGAGGCTGACGACAGTCGGCACTCCCAAAGCGTGACCGTCCGCAGGCCGGACGCCCGGAGCGCCCTCAACGCCCTGCGGTGCCTCGCCGCGTTCGCCACTATTTTTTTCGACCAGAAAGCCCTCCTTGTCTTCGGCGCCTTGTAGTGCCTGGGGCATCCGTGCCAAAAGCAGCCGTGCACGAAAACCGCGGTCCGCCCGACCAGGATGTCCGGCGATCCGGGCAAGGCCGGATGCATGTCGTGGCGTATCCCGCCGGAGACGAGCGCCATGTGCGCCCGCCTCTCCGGGCCGGTCCACTTCGACCGTATGGACGCCATTATCTCCGATCTTTTCTTTCTGCCCACCGTGTCCATGCCTCACCATTTGAACCCGCACTTCGGGCACTCGTTCCACGTCTTCACAAGCTTCTCCTCGTCGATGGGCGCGTTTCCGTCCGGCGTCTCGCCTGGGAACGGCGCGAAGCGCAGCGCGTCAAACGCGACCGTCTGCTCGATCCACCCGTCGTCGATGTCGAGAGTCAGTTCGTCGAAACCATCCTGACTCGTCCGCCCATACTGGGAAGCTATAACGAGCAATTTTTTTTTAGCCTCGATAAGATTCGCCGCCTCCACCTCTACATAGGGCAACTCATAGGGTTCGAGCTTCTCCTTTTGGAAGACCCGGATGCGCTGGTGCCCATCTATGACCCATGCCTCGCCTTCGTGCCGCCAGATGAACAGGGGAATGATGACGCCGAACTCGGTCAGGGACTTGAGGAGCCGCGCATAGTTTTCCTTGGTCAGGTCTTTGAGATTTCCTTGAAGCTCCTTCACCTTGCGATAGTCGATGAGCGGAAGTTTGTGCAGTGTTGGTGAGATGGTAAGTTTCATTCGGCCTCCTTGATTGCCTCGCGCTCGGCATTGATAATGATCCATCGTGGATCGACATTGAGCGCGATTTCAAGATAGGTCCCCAAGGTTGCGCCGCACAGATCATCCCACCGCTCGCGGGTCATGTTGTTTTTTTTGTTGAATCGGCTCTCATTCGCGTGCAGTTCAGAATGACAGGCGAGACAAAGCGGGGTGATGAGGTGATCACGGGGCCGCTTGCCTCCACTATGTCGATGATGATGTCCCTGATAACTTTCCTTCTCGGTGCGGAGCGAGTTCTTGCAGAAGTAGCAGGAGAGGTTGTCCCTGATCCACTTCCGGTAGGGCAAAGATTTCCACTGAATGTCTTTCGGATCGGTCAATGGTTCCTCGCTTTCCGCCGGAAGTCGTCGGCGTTCTTGCAAGTCGCCCAGTGCGCCGTGCAGTTGTCGTCCAAGTCAAAGGGAAGCCACTTCCGATTCTCGGTCAATGCCCATCCGATTGTCTTGCCACATCCCCGGCACTTCTCCTCGCGCCCCGACCACGTCGCCGGGATTTTTTTGTTAATCATCACGCCCATCTTCGGTTGGCTCTGGCTCATTTTGTCGCCCCCAAGTAGCCCACGATCAAACTTTGAAATTCCTCGACGCTCCGGCACTCCGCCGTGCGGTAGCTTCTCGTCCGCATGGCGTCCTGAAAACTTTGCTGGGCATCCGTCAGCTTGTTCTTCCCGAACTTCATCTCGATCCAGAAGCCATGATAGGAATTTTTCGGCTCGGCCAAGAATAGGTCGAATACTCCGGCCAAGACTCCCTGTTTTTTTAATCTAGCCGCTTCACGGATATTACGGGTTCCCCCATTAGGCACATGGAAGATAATTTTTCTTGGGTATTGAAGCTTGAACCACTGCAAACAAGTTTTTTGTAAATCATCTTCCAGATGTCGTCGCATGAGGTCTCCGTTTATCGGCAAGAATTTGGCTCAAATATCCTTGGCTGATTTTGAATTGATCTTTTAATTCTCTTCTGGATATTCCAATCGATGCCGCCTACCTGAGTTTAAAGAGTCAAAAGTTTTTTAATCCTCGAAAAGCGATTTCTGGTTCGGGTCGTGCGGGGCCGACTCCCTCAGATAATCCGCACGCACTTGGTAGCCGTGGCACAGGTCACCAAACTTCATCAGCTTCCCGTCGCCAGATAGAGCCGGACCGCCTCGCAGACATCGCGTTCTGTGCTCATGGTTTTCTCCTCTCGGTTATTTTTTTGAATGAAATTATCCATCATGTCTGTATGACTCGTCAAAAAAGATCGGCTGGATAAACCGCCTCCCCCGTGAAATCCTCAAACCGATCCCACTGTTCGTCGCACTTGAAAACCACGAAAATGACTTTGTCATTCCAGCTTTTCAGTTTACCGAGTTCGCGCTCTCCTCCTGAACCACGATATTCTATCCATCTTCCGATATCGCTGTCGGTGAGAGTCTTTGGGTCGATCATATCACATCCCTCTCCGTTTCGCCGACCGGAAATTTGACTGTGCGGGGATCGACCCGGAAGTAAATCCCGTCCTGTATTTTCTCTCCACAGTCACAGCAAAATTTTGGATTATCATCTCGGTAAGGCAAAGCCGTGCAGACCGGAGCGCGGCCCGGATAGCGGCTGTCGTAGCACTTCTCACAGATCGGTTGCGTCCAGTTCATAGGGCCTCCTTTGCCGCCTCTCGAAGAATCGCGCAAAACGATTTTGTTTCGCGCACAAACTCCTCCTCGCGGCGCGATATTTTTTCTGTGTCCCAACACGCGGGACAGCTTGACACCGTTTTTAGACCAACAAGAGATTTCCCAAGGTCTTGCAGTATTGGGATGTCACTCTCCATCAAGACTCGCTTGCACGCCTCACATTGAAAAACGAACTTCATGTCGGTTTGATTTCCTTCGGTTCGTCGGTCCGCTCCACGTCCTTCTCGACGACGGCCTCCGGGAACGATTGAAGAATCTTGCCGAGTTCGACGGCGAACTCTTGGCTTGCCTGCGCCCGCCCGATCTTGATGCCCTCCTTGATCCCCTGATTGTAGAGATCGGTCGTCATCTTGATTTGCTCAAAGAGCATTGCTTGATCCAGTTCCATCGGTTCCTCCTTTCAATATCCAAGCTCCGCACGAATATCCTCGGTATCATCCCCCGGTTCCCTTTCCGCCTCCCGCGCCAAGCTCTCAGCCCTTCGTCGTTCCTTCTCGCTCTCGGACATCGGTTTCTTGCCGTAGGGCTCCGGCATGGTTTTGAAACCGGAAGGGGTCCACCCGGAGGCGAAGGGGGCATCAACTGCCGCCCGGAGGTCCGGCTTCCCCTCCGTGACACGCTCGTAGGGTCTCGGCGTCACTTCCCGCATCATGGCGAGGCCCTTGACCTGCGCCATGTTCTTGAGGTCGAACCCATCCCGCGTCTTGATCGGAAAAAACTCGCCGCCATGTTTCTCGGTCTCCCACATCGGGATGCCGTCATATCGACCTTTCCAATTCTCGCAACAGTGGCAACAGAACGAATAGCGATAACCTTGCCGCTCGGCCTCGATGATCCCGGTCGCTTCGCAGACGGAGCACGGGGTCCTCGGATAGTTCATGACCGAAATGTCGTTCGCCATGACCTCGGCCTTGATGGTGATGAACTGTGCGAAGGAAGGAAGACGCTCGCATCTGGAAACCGCCCGATCCACCATCTTCGTCAAAATATCGAGTGAGACCTGCGAAAACTGTTTTTCCCAAAGCGTGTGCCATTCGTCGATCTTCTCCTCGATCTTTCTTCCCTCCGCCGACCCAAAACTCCGATGGAGTCTTTCCATCTCGATTCCAAAATCTATTCTTGAGATCACGATTCACCTCCCTTTCGTTCAAGCTCTTTCTTTTTGGCGCGACGTTCGTAACGTTCCGTCAGCGTCAGGCTTTCCTCAAACGCTTCCCGGATGCAGGCGACTATATTTGTGCCGGGATAGATTTCCTTCTTGGTTTTGCAGAACTCTGCCAAGCCCCTGAAAAAATCCTCTCTGGTCATGTCGCAGAGCAGGTCATACCAGACTGCCGCTCTTTCAGTTGGAATCTCAATGCCTGAAAAAGCCGCGATGAGGATCGCCGTACCTCTGGCGAAGTCGACTTGATCAAGTCTTCGTTTCGCGAGCAAGCCATTCTCTGACGCCTGCGGTACGACGCTCAAAGTCGTTTTTTCCACCTTTCACCTCCATCGGTTTGTCGATCTTGTTGAGCCAGTTCACCACGAACCTGCGGGTTTTCTGTCGGCCCGGATGGGCGAGAAGCCACGAGTCCATCTTGCCGAGTTCGACCCCCACATCGAAATGTCGATAGGCTGGGTTCGTTTTGAAAGCTTCAATAAATTGCTCATCAGTCAGTTTTCCATTTCCCCCATCATCCCCCTTTTCTTTAACTGCACTTTCATCTACAATTTCAGTTTCATTTTCATTTGCAGTTGCAGTTTCATTTACATTGTTTTGCCACGTTTTTGCCATAGTGTTTGCTAAAGGTTTGCTATTATTTTGCAATGGCAAAATATCATCTCCATCATCTTGAAAGTTTTTCTTTGAATATCGCGCCTTTGCACCTTTCTTTCCCGCCTTCATTCTTATTGAACTTATCTGTTTTTGCCTCAAAAGTCGCCGAGAAACCACAACGCCAGCCTCATCACGACCAAACACTTTTAGCGATTCAAGTCTAGCAAACGCTTGGCAAACCTCTGGCAAATTTTGACCGAGTATTTTGGCAAGTTCTTCGGGTCCCAAAGGTAGGCCATTGACCATTAAACGACCCCTCTCTTCCGATTCCCACATGAGGAACAAAATCTCCAGCCAAAGGCCCCGTTCGGCCAAGTTCAAAAGGCCGATCGCTGGGTCCTTTTTCCAGTCCCCAATAAAAAACGGCATGGCGGGCAACTTATCGGACGTACATTCCCCCTTTTGTAGTCTCCAAAAAATGCAGGGCCTCACGGGACAAGGCGGTCAATTCCGCCGGACGGAGGCTCCGGTGAGAGAATACATCCGTCCCGTGAGGCCCTGCATTTTTTGGAGTGAGCACCGGAACCCTCATTTAGCTTCGTTAATTTATACAATCCGTCTTTAACGCCTATCGTCGAAAAGTTCAAGGAAAAAAGTCGCCTTTTCCAGCCCTTGTTGGGCTTGAGTTGGCGAGCAAAAGAAAAAAAAGGGGGGATTGCCCCCTCCTCTTTCTTCAAAACTGACTGGCGGGCCGACATTGAATCTTACCTACGCGACGTGAGGTAGTCGGCTCTATCGTTCGGATTTCCGCTTCCGGTTGCAACCTTTCACGGCTCCCTCACGTGTCACATAACGGGGTACGCTAGCCTCCCGCCGCCAGTCATTATATCAACCATTCGATCCCGACTCCATCACCTCCGGTGCCGGTGCTGGTTTCACCCCGATCTTACCAGCAAGCGCGTCCGTCTTGTTCTTCGCGTCCGGGACGACCGTCATGGGCGCGGGAAATGCTTCGTCGAGGGTCGTGTCATTCTCGTCGAGGGCCGTCTTGAGACCCAAGAGGGTTACGAGATGTTCCTCTCCAAGATCGCCGATCCCGTTGACTTCGAGGACGTTCCACACCCGCTTCTCGTCGATCTTTAGCGACTTGATCCAGTCATGCGCCGCCTTGCGCCGCTGGTCGAGGGTCTTGCCTCCGGCGATGACCGCGAGGGCCTTGTTGAGCACCGGCTTGCAGAGGGCGCGGGGGACGACCTTGAACGTCGCATCCCGGTGGGCCTTTGCCAGTGCCGCCTTCGCCACGACGATTCGCATCCGCTCCGAAAACGGCACGCCGCGTTTGTCCACTGTTGATTCGATGATTTCGGACTTTGCGGCGTAGTTGTTTTCGAGGTCGTGAGCGACCGCCTCGACCTTCACATGGCGGGGGGTCTGCTCGATGATCCGGGCACCGACCCGGAGATTGCCGTAACAAGCCCCGACGATCTCGGCCAAGCGGATCGACATCCCCTCGGCGATCTTCTGTTTCCCCGTTTCCGGGTCCTTCCCGACTGGCCTCCGGTAGATGCACCCTTCCGCCGTCTGGTGGTCGATGGACACCATGTCCCCCGCCCGCTTGACGAACGTGTCGAGCGATCTCGGATACCTCTTGGCCGTCGTGATCTGCACGTCCAATTCTGCCCGCTCAATCTCCCCGAGCGGGACGAGAATGTCCGTCATCTCGACGACGACCGGCTTCTCTTCTTTTTTGGTTTGTTCGTTCATGTCATGCTCCTTTCGTTTTGGTTTAATTTCTCCTTTAATTTTTTCTTGTAGATCGCATTTCTCTCATTGTGGCATTTTCGGCACTGCCTGTGGTTGGAAGTTCTTTTTAAGTAAGTATTTTTGGCGGTGAATAGATGCCCATTGGAACAGAATTGTTTTCTCGAATTTCTTGCTGGCGACCCAAAACCTCTCAAGATATTTTCTTTATTTGTCACCGGCTCAAGATGATCTGGATTGAAGCACTTTATGTTTCTGCACAAATGATTCAACACCATTCCCATCGGGATTTTTTTAACAATAGCTTCATAAATAACCCGATGAACCTTCTCTTGTTTCTTTGTCGTCCAGATCGTCGGATAACCATTTGAGCGAAAATTTCCCCTATATTCCCAACAAGAGCCGACAATAATTCTTCTGGAAAAAATCCTTTCCATCGGAGTCTTGTTGCTCCTGAAATTATCACCCCTCATTTTTTGTTCCTATTTTTTTGAAACGAACCGTCCGAAACGTCGCTTCTGGAATGATGCGTTCCTTTCGGACCTGTTCAAGATAAGTTAGTTCTCCAAAAGAACAGGTTCCGCGTTCTGCGTCCCCCAGCATGGCGAGGACTTGGCGTTGCAACTCCTCCTTCGCCTTGTCCGCCTTGGTCGATGCCTCCCTTGCTTCGAGCCATGTCTGCACGACGGCTCCCTCGATGGGGATCGTTTTCGGTTCTCGCCTGATCTTCTTGATGGTGTCGAGGGTCGGGAAGCTGTCCGGCGGGGGTGTTTTGGTCTCGACGTATTGCCGCCAGAAGGTCACTTCCCTGTCCTCCAAGTGCCGGATGATGTCGTCGTTCCGGTCGATCCGATAGTATCGGAAGCCGACGCCACCCATCAGCACGGGCACCCATACGATTTGAATCTCCGGGAGCACCGCCATCTGATGTTGGCACTGAATGATGACCCGGTCCGGCACCTCGTCCGTCCCGATCTCGCCCCACTCATCCTTGTTCAAGCGACCGATGATCCCCGTGGTCTTTGCCTCAACCGCTTCGGGAAGGCCGGGAATGAGGGCATCAAACGACGCCGCCATGATCCCGTTGGCATGAACCCTGCTCTGGTTTTTCAGGAGTTTTTTTCCTTCTGATTTTGCGAACCAGTCGAGGACCGCTTGCTCGCACATGTTCCCGACGATGATCGCGTCATTCTGCGGGTCGCTGTCCTTCTCGCTCGGGGGATTGATCTTGTCATAGTACACGTCTGCCGCCGTCTTCCACGGATTGACCCCTACAAGAGCGGGGGCATCCGAACTGCCGAGGTACTTCCTTCGCTTCTCACGCTGATTGTCTGTGATCGGCATTTTTTCTCCCTTCATTTTTATAGTTGGGATTTCTGGAACCTTTGAGAGATCGCCCTTTTTCAATCATGTCTCGTGAATTGTCGGCGTAGGTTCCTAAAAATAGGTGGTCTGGATTGACACAAATACGATTGTCACAACGATGACAAACAATAATCCCGTCGGGGATGACGCCTCTCAATAATTGAAAAATAACTCGATGGGCGGTTGTTCGAATGCCTTGGTATAAAATCTGAGCATACCCCAAACCAGCACGTCCCTTGTTGTTCCAGTTCCAGCAGTTACTTTTATTTACCGTAACCAGTTCAAGAAGACGTTCTCTTGTCAGTCCATTGTAACGTCCTTTGCGACCTCCCCGCGTGTTAGGCATTGTCTCCTCCCTTCAGTTGTTGTAGATTGGAACCGACCGCCACCATGGCGGTTAGGACCCTCCTTTCAGTAAGAATCCCCGTCGTTTCCCCGGCGGGGGTTCTTTATTCACTGAAAAAAAACTCGGGTTGTTTCCTCAAAACCTGACAGATCAACATGAGATACCGGCCCGACGGCAAGTGTCCGTTGGCCCAATTGCAGACCAGTTGTTTGCTCGCCGTGGGAACCGATTCCCCGATCTTGCGCGTGAACTCGGCAAGGGTGTAGCCCTGCGAAAGATACTCGCGCTTGAATCGAAAGCCGTTGAATCTCATGGATTTCATACATCGTCATTTACCCTTTCCGTGCCATAAGGTCAAGACTTATTTAATGCAATCCGCCCGCCGTATGCTCGGTCAGGGCCCACAATTTCCGGTTGACTCTGACTTGCTCATTGATCGACCCGACCGCTCGGGTATGCCCGTGCTTCTGCTTGCCCGTGACCAACCGATAGGCCAATCCACCCTTGGTCAAGTTCTCCTGCACGCGGTTGAAGGTCGTCCAAAGATCGGCCTTGTCATCATCCTTGCGGCGGACTCTTAGGAGATCGCGGGGCCCGACAGGGGCTTCCCCATTATCCCACTTGATCGCCAAGGCGGCCATCGCATAGGACTCCATCTGCGAGCCCGTCAACGACAAGCCCTGCCATTGGGACACCCGTTGTCCGAGCAAAGGAACAGACTCGGCAACCGCTCGGGCGGCAATCAAAACTCCCTCTCCCCGCGCCCCGAAGTGAGTCAATCGGATCGCCGCAAAGGTCGATTCAGCGACGATGATTCCATTCAAGCAGACCTTCCGAAACAGTCCTGCCATCATCACGAAGGCCGAGGCCCGATTGTGCGAATTGATGACGATCAGTTCGGGGACGATCCCCTGTCCGACTTCCGGGATGCTCGGGTGCCGCAAGCGAATGAGGTGCTTCTGAAACCCGTCAAACTCGGTCTTGCGGACCCGAGCCTGCTGGGCGGTTGAGACGGCCCAGCGATCTTTCTCAAGGGCGTGCAGGACTTCCTTCGTCGAGATGAAGCGATATTTCTCGCTCACCCCCCTGTACGGCTGTAAAGCTGTGATGCTATTCGGCAGTTGGGTTTCCATAGATGCTCCTTTCGGTTGTTGGTTGGCAGATCGTTTGTCGGTCTGTCTTGCGGAACTGTGCGGCCAGCAGGTGCGCCCCCAAATAACTGACGACCAAGATCGTCATCACCATGAGCAACAGCCGCCCGATCCGGCTGGCCTTCCCTTGATGAGGATGCCCGCACATGAGGCATCGGCGATTCACTTGACCTCCCAATAGGCGAGGCAAAGATCGCGCTCGCCGTTCTCGCAACCGCACTGGATTTGGTCGGAGTTGTACTTGTTGTCGGTCTCCCAAATCTCGCAGGTGCAGGTCACTTGGACCGTCGGCTGGCCGACCGAATTTTGGAACAAGACATCAAAGTCGAAGGTCTCGTCCGGGTAGATCGCCGCGGTGAAGGCCAGACCACCGCCGGAGGTCTCGAAGTCGATCTCGTCGCCGTGCGAGTAGGCCCGAATGATCTTCGGGAAGTTGTACTCGCACTTGTCCGCGACCATCCAATAGTCGGCGTTGAAGTCCACCGCCTGATAGGTGCCGAGGAAATAGGCCCCATCAACTCGCTCGTAGTCCTCGATGACGACCCCGCCGCCGGTCTCCTCGTCATCGCCGTTCGTTCCATCGACTTCTCCGCTATCGGTGCCGTCCTCCTCGGTCACGGCCTCGGCCCCGTCATCTTCGGGGCAACTTTCTTCATGTCGCAAGCACTCGGCGAGGTTGATGGTCTCGTCGTCGAGGCCGATCTTGAATCCTCCACAGGCAGGCAGGAGCAAAACTCCGACCGCCAGCATGATTAGTGTCTTCATAGGTCCCCCTTTCCGGTTTCTTCGATCAGGCACGACAGCGCGTAAAGCGCGTTCGCGCGGTTGATATTCTGGTGGTTCGCCGGAGCCGTCTCCGGTAAAATCCTTTTGAGCAGTTTGTGGGCGCGGACGAAGACGAGCATTTTCCCCTCCCACGAGAATGTCCGTCCATCAGCGACCGACTCCAACCCCTCGATGGCGTCTTGCGCCTGCTCGACCCACTCCCCTTCCATCTCAGACTTGAGTTCAAGGAAGAGGACCGCCAGCTTTCGGACTGCGAATTCACGATCAACATGATCCATACAGTTTCCCTCCTTTCGGACCCGGCTCGAATCCGGCAAACTTGCCGTCTCGAATTCGGAGTTCGTCTAGTTGATTATCGCTGTCGAAATAGAAAACGCGCTTGCCGGGAAAGTCGGGAAGCAACCGCCTCTCCCGAACCAGTTTTTCGATCACGGCCTCAGCGTTGTTCGTGACTGTGGGAAATTCGTCCCACGGTCCGATGTCGCGGATGACGATCTTCTCGTGATCATCTTCTTCAACCATGAAATTAGGGCATCGCATGATTCACTCCTTCCTAATCTTCGTCGGGGAGCATGACCGTAATGACTGGTTTGAGGTCATCTCCGGGTCCACATACTGCTTTGAGTTCCACGAGCCGCGCCGGGCCGTGGGTATTCTTGACGTTTAGGGGAAAGGTCAGGACCGTCCCCCGGAAATTGGTTGCCATGATCTTGTGCCGGAGCATGAACAGGATGTCCCAAAGGCGACCGGACTCGTCCTGCAAGCCTTCGAGACCCTTCGGGACCTCGACGTATTTCATCCAGACGGAGCGGGTCAGGGCCACTGGATAGGTAATCCCGGACTCCTTCGCCATCGGCCCGGCATCGACAAGGACCCCGTCCTCGATGGCTTGGGCGCGGGTGTAGCTGTAGATCACTTCTGAGTTTTCAAATAGATGCTTACCCTTCTGGTATTGATCCATGTCCGCCTCCTTTAATTAAGAGTATATTAAAGACGGTTTTAATTGTCTAGTAAAATAACGAGGCTGGAATAGCTATCAAGATCAATACTTTAGCAGGATTATGGAACGTGGAACATTAGTTCTACTCTACGGACGGCGGGAGTTCAAGGCAGGGTGCTGTCAGAAGGACTTCGATGTAGTGCTTGAGGTTTTCGTCGTTAAGAAGGACTGGCTGTATCGTAATGAACCGCCAAGGCGAGCCTTTGGGAAGGCACCGCTCGGCCCCCTCGATTTCAAGGCACTTTCGGACGACGACGGTTTCCAATGCCGGGGGTAGGGGTACGGGATAGCTTGGGGGTCTTGGGCGGAATGTTGAGCAACTCGCTACTGCGAGCATCATCAGGACCACGGACAATCTCCAAAACCTTCTTCTGATGGGCCGCATTTAGCTCCTGCTGGGCTTTCATGCCCGTTCTAAGGTCTAGGGCCTCACGCTCGGCGATCTCTCGCCTCAACCGATCCTGCTTGCTTTGGTTCAATTTCCAACGAAACCAGAGACCGAAGATGGTCAATCCGGCACTGACGACAAGGCCGAGGATGGTCATGGTCATTGGTCATCACCGCCCCTTAGCGTTTAGTGAAAGAGCTACCCACGCTTCGAGCGAAATGCGAATGACGCTCGTCGTTTCCGGGTCGAGGATCCCTTTGTAGGCCAGCCCTTCGACCACTCCGAGAAGCACCAGCCCAATTGCGGACCGGAATCCTTTGAGCTTGTTGAGCACCGGGATCGCGTCGAACGCCTTGGCCGCGAGGTCAAACACCCACGGGATGATTTTAAGTAGCATCGGTTCCTCCTACTTCCCTCGATTTTAACTGTGCTTGATAGAAAGCATAAAGTTTCTCGCATTCCTCCAACTGTCCCCGGATGCGATGGGTCATGGCGTCGTCACTCAATCCGCCCGCCTCGCGGTCCTTGAGAGTTTCCGCCAACTGGATAATCCGTCGTTCAAATTCGATCAGAATAACCCACCCCCAGTCAAATTCTCTTGTTTTTTTAGTCCATGATTTGTAAGTTTGAAAAATGCAACTTCAAGGGCGTCACCAACATCATGGATATTGGCGGGTGAAACATCTCGGTTCTTGGATGATGGAGCATAGGCTCGTGATGTCACTCCATCTCGGACGACCGCTCCTTGCCTCAGAAATTGTTCACCATAAAAATAAAAACGGCTTGGATAATCGGCTCGCCAATCTTGAGATAATGACCCGCAAAGACCATGTTCAAAGTCACCGAAAGAATTCACTCGATAGAATTTTTTGTTCATCATGTCGATCCTTCAAGAGCCGTGAATCGTATCAAAATAACCATAGATATTGGCACGGGAAAAACCCGATTTGCCGTGAATGTATGTCTCGCTTGAACAAACAAAGACGATCATTCAACCATCCTACTCCTTTCGAATAGAACTGTCGATAATCTTGTCAGGGCCAGCGGAAGCCGACGATGCGGGATTTGTCGAATGTGGCGATGGAAACCTTGTTGCCTTGGTTGCCTCCGAGGAGGAGGAATGTGCTGGACGAGTCGGTCTCCCTCCGCCCGAAGCCGAGGAAGAAGCCGACATGACCTTGGTTCGGGTTGTTGTTTCGGGAGAGTACGGTCACGCAACCGAAGGCCGGGACGGTCATCTTGTTTCCCCACATGAGCCAAGATCGCGCCCATGCTTTCTTGGTCCCGACCAAGCCTGACTGCTCGACGCAGAAGTTCACGAAAGAAGAGCACCAAGGGGTCTCGTCGTCGTTCGCTTTGAGGTCGGTCGTCTTGTGGTATTCTACGATTCGTTTTTCGTGGTTCGGTCCGGGTATCTCTTCGACGCCGAATTCCTTCTCCGCGATGAGGAGCCACGGGGGGATGGTCAATGTGATGGCGTGACCCATGAGGTCAATTCCTTCTAGCTCTGATAAAGTCGAGTATTTGCCCATGCTCGTCCCGGTTTTGCGATGCGGTGCGATCAAATCCAGCCGTCAAAGTGTCTATCGCATCGCCAAATTTGATCTGCGCCAATGAAACCTCGTGCAGGGCCTTCGTATTGGCGTCAAGCGATCCGGCAAACCGTGCGCTGATGTCGGTGATCTGCAAGTCCTTGCGCCCCGCCGTCTCCATGAAGTGCGTGACGATCTTGTGGACGATCCAGCCGGAGAAGCCGAGGACCGAGACCACGATCAATCCGGCGATCCCGTAAGATTTCAAGACACCGGATGCGATCTCTTCCATTCAGACCCCCTAGTCGGTCGGTCCGGTGAGGGTCGTGAACGAGGCGCAGTACCAAGCGTTCGTCGCCCCACAGAAGCAGAGTTCAGTGGTCGCCCCGCCCGTGTCGATCCGAACCTGATTGAGAGTGCAGGAGCCAGCCGTCAAATCGGCTTGCGTAATGACGGCAAGATCGAGGGTTAAAGTATCGGGCACATCAGCATCCGCGAGGGCCGCGCAACTCAAATCCGCTTGAGCATTGATCGAAGTGGCGAACTGGGTCGGGCCGCAATCCGAGGGATCGGAAGCGAGAGAAGTCGCCGCCGAAGCGAGGTCGATGGTGATGGTGTTCGGAACAGCCGCGTCAGTGAGGGCCGCGCACGTCAGGTTGCCATTGGCCGCGATGATCGTGGCGAATTGGTTCGCAGAACAGTCGGTCGGGTTGGCGGCGAGGGCCGATGCCGTGTCGATGTTCCCGATGATCCCGTCCGGCATAGAGACCTTGCCTCCGCCGGAGGTCACGTCGATCTTCAAGTTTGTGCCGTCGTACTTGATCTCGGCGTTGGGAGTGTTCCCGAACTTGACCGCCCTGTCCCCTGCATACCAGTGATGATCTTTGAATCGCTGGGTGCCGACGAGTTGCGCTAGGGCAAGCGAGCAGACCATCAATGAGGCCAGAGCCAGCCCCAAAACCGATAGTTTTTTCTTCATGGAAATCCTCCTCCTGATTTGTTTACCAGCACAAAAACTGAGCCTTGTCGGAGACGTTATCCCCGGCGGCATAAATCCAGTTCGAGTTGTTCGCCCGGATCGGGAAATTCAAGAGCGTCCCGGTCAACAACTTCATGCCGGGATTGACCCCGGCGGCGTTCGTGACCGTAGAGTCTCCAACATAGATCGCTCCGGCGTTGCCCGGCTTGTTCTGCAAGAGGCACTCGCTCACCTTCTGGTCGGGCAAGGCATAACGTGACGTCCCTGTGACCGCCGCGATGTTGACCTCGCCGGAGACAAGAGGACGACGAAGTTGCGCCTCGGCCTGAAAGCCGATCCCGATCAAGATCAATGAGAAGATGATCCGTTTCATGTTCATGCCTCCGGTACTTCCCGTGTTTGTGCGTTCTGAATCGCCACGGCCACCGCCAACTTCTGCTCATCGGCCGTCAGGTTCGGGCACTTTCCAGAGACGAAGGAAGCCATGTTCGCATCCGATCCAGTGGTGAAGTCCTCCCAAATGGATACGTCTGCTAGGGCATTGATGTCCGTCTCAATCACGTCGATATCGGCCCGCTTGCCGTCGATGAAGGCGGCCATGTCTGTCAAATCCTGCCCACCGGCTCGGATAATATTTGCCTGTTTGAAGACGGGATATTCTGGAAAAATAATCCTATCCGAATAGTGCGTCTTGGCGGAGTTGATAAGAATCGTTTTTAAATCAGAAAGTATCATAGTTCCTCCTAAAATGCCTTGAACTCAAAACTACTTGTGACATTACGAGAACCGTTCGAGAACTCCGAATGAAGCACCTGAGCAACCGCCGTCGCGGAGGTGTTTCTGTATAAAGTCAAATAACCGATCCCGTCTAATAATTGAACCGTTCCTAAATTCGTATATCCCGGAGTTAAGAGATAGGCGGAACCGTTCATCGTATTGGCACTACTCGATGGGTTATTAACATAAGGAAGAACTACTCGACTGACCACGGCCCCAGCACCATCCGCTCCAGCATCGCCTTCTAGGTGCAAGTGAACCCTGCACTTCCCATCCCTACCTATTTGATACAAATACGTATTCGTCGTGAAAACAGGAGCAGTACCTCCGTTTGGCGTCATGAAGGTTCCCGCACTGGCTCCGAATTGTCCTAGGACCATCGAGAAATTTCTATGCTCTTGAAACCGTCCGATCCCGTCTCCGTCGTTGATCAGGGCTTGGACGGTCCATTCGTCAGACGAATTTTTTCTCATCCTGAAACTTCCGATACATTCTGCGGTTTTTCCGTCATATGTGGCCAGCGTGAGTCCAGTCGCCAACAGGATCATCCAAGACTGAGAATCGGCGTTTGTATCTCCAAGCTGGGCGAGTTGTCCCGGTTGCGCGATCCTAAATGACGGATTGACGGCGATCGCAAACTTGGCGTTGGCAGACGTGTCGTCTTTATTGATACAATATTTGAAGAATGGACGATCCTGACTCCAAGCAACTCCGGCATCCGAGCCGAAAGTATTGCCGTCGATGTTAGACGACGCCGCAGACCCATCTATAAATGAGTGAGTGTCTGATGCGAAGCGGAGCCTGACGAGTTTTTGCGACGTTCCAACGCCACTACGCATGACGACCCAGCCGACGTTGTAGTTCGACAATGCGTTCCCGTTTGCGCCCACGATCTTGAAGGTGTTGGCCGAATAGGAGAAGGAAAGATTGTAACAACCCTCCCTCAGAGGCGGGACTGCGGACGGAATACTTGACATCTCGCCGAGATAGAAGGTCTCTTGATCGAACGCGATCTGCTTGGTGATCGGCATTTCGAGCCGCTCATAACCGACGCCGAAAACGTCGTTCCCCGCCGTGACCTGCGAGTGCCGGAACAGGATGACTTCATCATCATCATTGTTCAAGGTAAGCGAGGACTCAGCGACGATGGCATACTGACCAGCCGCAAGGTTGGCGTAAGTTCCTTGCAGAGCAAGAGTGACCGGCGAGGCGTTGACCCGATCTAATCTGGCTACGACGACGCTCCCCAACGGTATCGCCAGCGTACCCGCCGCGATCTTGTTAATATAGGCGGCCCCGGCGGTATTCCGAAAGACGATCTCGATGGCCGAAGAGAAAATGACGTTGAACCCATCGAAGTAGACAGGGTTATCGCTCCTGAAAACGAAATTGTCGACGATCTCCGCCCTATTCTCGAACCAGTCGATCCACTCCTTCACCTTGAGAA
>Ga0209751_10000508_pt1 | contig 41688 bp, 37 predicted proteins | sample RifCSP13_1_FD_184019 | JGI IMG/M metagenome (GOLD analysis project Ga0209751, IMG submission 184019) | Soil microbial communities from Rifle, Colorado - Rifle CSP2_sed 13_1 (SPAdes) (version 2) | ecosystem: Environmental > Terrestrial > Deep subsurface > Rock core/Sediment | place: Rifle...
AACGTCCGCTAACAACGGGCGTTCTTTTTTCCCTCGCACGCGCCGAAGTGGTGGAATTGGCAGACACGCTATCTTGAGGGGGTAGTGGGGAAACCCGTGGGGGTTCGAGTCCCCCCTTCGGCACCAAGTTTAGGTAATAAAAACAAGGGGTTAGCTAAGCTAACCCCTTGTTTTTTGAGGCCCCAGAGAGGCCCCAGACCTGTATTTGCTATGATTGAAATTCTTCTTGGTCAGAGGATGCTATTTGAGAATTTGTTCTTAGCGATTTATCGAGAAACATACTGATGAGCTAGTTCTCTTTTTTGTAAAAAATTTGTCAGCACTCCCCGTGTTTTTTGGCTGCCGCGCACCGTTCTATTTTCAGCCACTATCCCCCGAACCCGATTACATACACCTCTCTCTTGGTGTTTTTTGTCGGAATAGATGTTCCCCACCCGCCTACCGGCTGGAGATGCGCTATGCTGAGCTTAACAGAGCCATAACCTAGGCGCGCTCGAACATCAACGTCATCATGACCGAGGCCCAGGGCCAGAGCTGCTACAGAAGGAACCGGAGGCCGCTTCTTATGCTGGATCATCATCGTCATCGTGGCGAACAACTACATCCTTTATCCGTATCTCTCGATCTTACCGACAAGGTGAGAGTCCTCGACCATCCGGACAGGCTCTGGACGCTCATGAAAATAGGCGTAGGCGGGATATACTGGGGATGGGGAGGACGGCGGCGGAGAAGGTAAGGGGGCGGAATGAATTTTGTGGACAGGGAGGGCATGAAAGTAGGAAAATAAATTTGTCCCCTTTTCCCCATGAGCCTCCGTTTGCGATAAGCAATTGAATCTTCATGCAAAGGAAGTTGTAATCCGATTGAATATTTCTAGTTTGCCAGTAGTCGGCGAATACACAAAAACATCCCACCAAACTCCGGTACCGCTCGTCGGACACTCAATAACTAACTCCTGTTTTCCAAGCATGATGGTCAACTTTGCTCTGCATCCAGCCAACTGAGAATCGTTCGAGTAGTTATGCACGGCGCAGCGATATGTTCCATCCAGCCATTGAGCAATTTGAATTGTCTCTTGGCCACAACCATCACGAATGTCTTGATCCAGTTGCGCCCACGGATTTGCGGTAATACCGCCCATGCTGGAAAAACTGATATCGAACTTTTGTCCCGAATGGGCTATTTTCAGATGAAGATCGAGGTCTTTCGGCAAGCTTTCCCAACTCAAGACAATTTGCCCTGCCAGTCGTCCAAATTGTGGTTGCAAGAGTGTCGACATTGGACTTCCTGCTAGTGTTGTCGCAAAGCGATTGAGGACAGCTTTCTTAATCAGGTCAGCAAAATTACTCTGCGATGGTTCAGATCGCGGCCTCATCAAACCAATGACGTGCGTCCTGTCGCGCACATCAGCATCCACCTGGTCGAGAATGTCATTCGTGGCTAGGCCGTAGTTTACAAGCACGATTTGCGCGTTCGGCCTTCCGTTTGCGTAGTCGGTAAGAGCGTCAGCAAACTTTTTCTTGGAGGCCACTATGTATTGTTTGCATTCAACTTCCAGAATGGAGCATTCGGGAGATGTGATCGGGCTCGTGATAAGAGAATAATCTGGTTGAATCGCGTGTTTGCGCCCACGCCCACGGGGCGCAACCAATGGCGAACGTAATTCTGCCATGAGGTGAAGGTTGGGGTAAAATGTTCCTATCGTCGCCAAGTGCGTTCCCCTGAACTCGAAAAGCAACTGCCCACCGACGTTGTGGATGTCCACACTATGGTCACGTAACGCATTGACGATTTGTGTTGAAATCCATGCTGAATACAATTCGTGGCGTTGTTTCCAAATAGGCAAATTCAAAAAGTCTTGCAAAGTTCTCTGAAGCGATTCGCCTTCGACCTCGACGACCTGCAGCGAATTAAACAATTCCGTGAGCTTTTGATTCAAAACTTCGGCTTCTCTGCTGCGTTCAGGCTCAGGAAGTTCCACGATGGCTTCAGCTTTGGAGTAAGCTCCTCTCGCAAGCGATGCTGTCCAGTGGTCGCTGTCCAACCTGCCGAGGAGTTCGAGTGGCCAAGGCTCTTGATCTTGTTTCGGCAGAGACTCGGAACGGTCAACCCGATTCTCACCAAAACAAAGACGGCGAAATTCCGCCAGGTTTCTGCCGTATCTTTTACTCTGCTGCACCACAGTCAGCCAAACTCTCCATACTCGGGCCAACGTCGCGTCCAACTTAGGTACTCCACACTGCGGAGACGGCGGCTCTGCGTCGGACCATTGCCCTCGAGAATTGTCATTCCCGAAGTAATCGTCCAACCACTGTTTCATACGTGGGTCTCGGACTTGGGTGTTCATAGACCTGAGCAGGCTGTTCAATTGCCACAGAGTGTCGCTATTCCACCGATTCGCCAGATAAGTGCCAGCAACTCGTTGCCAACTCTCCTGCCACCTACGAAAGTGTTCTAGGTCGAATTCCAAAGGCGGAAGGTCTTTGTCGAAGTTGAATCGAACCGCTAGATTCAGCTTTCCTTGGCTCGCGTCAGCTTCTTCAAACATGCGCAACAAATCCGTCATCATATCCGCGAATGGCTGCACGACGCTGAAAAACGCAACCATGAACTCTTCTACTGACACCACATTCGTATTCAACAAGGAGTCCAGATCGGTTGCGTTCGTGTTGGACGACAAATATCGGAGCGATTCAAAAAGCTCTTTTGGCAATTCTTTGTCGTAGTTGTCCAGACTCAGACCACCACTTTGCTTCAAGAAAGCCCAAACATCGGATGCAGTCGCAAGCATCTCAGACGATTTAATCTTTCGCCTTCCAATATGCAATGGAGTTTTCATTGTGCGGTCTTCATTCTCAGGGGAAAAAGAGGATTTATTTTTCGCCCTTCCTTATGCCCTTTTGTGCTTTCGGGCCCCCATCAGGCCCCCATACTTTTGGAGCCCGCTTGAGAAAAATATTTTATTTTATTGATAAAAATGGTGGAAGCGGTGGAAATCGAACCCACGTCCGGAAACGCTTACCCGGTTCTTCCCTTTGCGGGAGCAGGTTTACAACCTGCTCCATAAATCTCGTATGCGCCTTATATGAACTAACGGGTTCAAGTCACAAAATTGGACCCGCAGGTGAAGTCATCTGGCTATCGACCTCGAAACGCCTAATTTGGCACTAATGAGATGCTCTGCGATCGCTTTAATTATATGAATATCCTCAGACAACCTGCGTAAATCAGATACATCATCCGGATCTACGATAGGGTCGGCAAACGCGTGAGCAATTGCACAGCGCCCTGACTCATAAAGGTATTTCGGGACATCAGACTCAGATGCATGAAGTGTTTTGAGCCTTCGAATTGCAAGGTCATCGGTAAGTTCGGGAATAGAATTTCGGATGCCTTCGATGAGGGCGTTTTGACCATTTGAATATTTGTCTTTCCAAAAGATGTTGAGAATCTTGAAATAACCGAGAAATTCAAAGGGGGTGCTATTGATAGTCCGCGCTTCACGAAACAGAGCCAGCGCCAATTTCGTTTTTTTACTCTTCTCAATATCTCGATAAAACGGGAAACCAAACGGGGAGGCAATAATAGAACCAGATATTCGCGCTTCTTTTGGAACAGTGCCGGGAACCGGAGTACCAGACCAGCCGTAGCGATTCTCCATTGGCTGGTCGTCGCACCAGGAAAGCACGCTTAGGAAGCGATTGATCAATATCAATGCGTCTATATTGGATATGCCTTTAAGGTTTATGTGAATAGATTGCTCGGTTTCTCGCGTAGCTGGTTTTAGTAGCAGTTCATGGCCCCCGAAATTGATTTTGGTTTCCTCGTTAGGCCATATCGCACTTCCCTTTATGCCAACATTCACCCAGCAATCCACTTGTCTACCATATTATTATTTTTCAAAAAACCGCAACCATTATTTTCAGGAAGAAAATAGTGCCTTGCCTGGCGTGTTGCCGTGGCAGATTAGACCGAGACTGTCTTGCCCTTACGGGAGCAGGTTTGTAACCTGCTCCATAAATTTCGTATGCGACTTACTCACAATAAAGATTACGCGGCTTCCCTATACATCTTTTTTACAGCTTATCCAAATTCTAAATGGCTTTCAAGAACGGCGACAGCCTTGACCATGTGCGACGGCGCAAGATGCGAGTACCGAAGCGTCATCGTCAGGCTCTTGTGGCCAAGGAGCCTGCTCACGGTCGTAAGGTCAATCCCGGCCATCACAAGCCAGCTTGCGAAGGTATGCCTGAGGTCGTGAAAACGGAAGTCGTTGATCCCGACTACCCGGAGCACCTCTTTGCTACATTGAGGACAATTGCCGGGGCTTTCTCCCTCGGATTTTTGCCGCTCAAAGCTACAGGCCAAACACTTTTCCCATTCCGCTTTTCTGCAGGCCGAGGTAAAAGACCTTTTCAGGTCCCTGAACCTCCTGCCAGCGCTGTCCGTGAAAACATAGAAGCTGTTGATGTGTCGCACCAGGCCCTGGAACACGCCCTTCAGGGTCTGGTTGATAGGGACCTCGCGCCGCTCGCCATTCTTGGTCCTATTGAGGAGTATAAAGCCGTGCTTCAGGTCAACGTGCTTTTCCCATTCGAGGGAAAGTATCTCCTCTCTACGCATGCCGGTATTGAGCGCGGTTATCACGATAGGCTTCAGGTGCGGCTCGCAGGCGTTTATAAGGGCCTGTCCTTCCACCCTTGAAAGGAACCGTAGGCGCCTGTTGTTCTCCGGAATCAGCTTTACCCGGCGCACGCGCTTCAAGACATCCTCTTCAACCAACTCCCAGTCAACGGCCTTGGTGAACATAGCCTTCAGCGTCTGAAGGTACCTGTTCGCCGTTGAGACGGCCCTGCCGGAATCGATGATGCCACGGTAATAGAAATCAACCCTGAGCGTCGTGAAATCCTTGAGTTTAAGCCTGCCGAACGCCTTAATGAGATACTTGATGTGAGTTTGCTTGTCTTTGTAGGCCCGCTGCCATTCTGACCACTTTAGGAACTTGTTCGCGAGGTCACAAAAAGTCGTCTTCCCATCGATCTTAACGGATGAGACAAGTTGCCTTTCCTGCAACTCAATTATACGATTTTTGAGTTTGCGCGTAGCGAGCTTTTTATTATTTGTGCCGGTGGATTCTAGAATCCGACGGCCTTCAACCCTAAAAGACATCCACCAATAGGGCGAGTCCTTTCGTTTGTAGAGGCCCATATCCAGTAAAACTACCTTTAAGATCGCCGGAGTTTTTTTTAACAGCTGCAGATAATCTAAAAGCCTCTCTTTCCCTTACTACCCTCTTTATTATTCCTTTTAAAGGGTATTACCCTTTTTCCGCCATAAAGCACCCGAACCACAATGACCGAGGCATTCAACCTTGTGCCTTCTTGGAAGTCACTACCATTCGCAAACCAATCTCTGCATGTACCGGCGGGTAGAACGCTCAAGATATTCAAATATTCTGAGTAATTGGCGAGTAGCTACACTTGAGAAAAATATTTAATACTTTATATCATCGAAGATTACCGGGATTTGCTTTTTAAATTCATCAAGCAAAGGGCGAGCAATTTCACGCATTTGGGGATGAGCAGTTTCAGCAGTTCTTAATTTAAAAAAGTGTCGCCATTCCCTTAGATTCATTGTCATAACGATTTCGGTCTTCAGTGAATTGGGCAATACACTTCTTGCTTCCTGTGGAGATGCCCCAAGCTCTATTAGCTTAAAATAGGCTTTTTCGGCGGACCTCATAGATTCTTCCCAGATAGCTCGCTTCGAATTATCCGGCTCGCCTCCGGAATTCCAAAAACATGGCTCTATAACAGTTATTTCACTGCCGAATTTGTCTTTGGAATAATTACAATATCTTGTGCTTTCCTGGCTATAGCTGGCAATTCTATGACGAACAATCTCATGAGTAACACCTCTATCACAAATGACTCTTACGGTAACCTTCTCATGCTCAATCACTGTTTCGTGGCCGGAGGATATAATTTTTTTTACAAAAGCCTTTGCTGAGTCTGTTGTAATTTTCTCTTCGCTTTTATAGCAAGTACGTCCTGCTTTTTCGATTTTCTGTAATAAAGCGTCTCCATCAATCCTTTCTTCTATTAAAACAAATGACCTGATTTTCTTCATTCAAATTCACCTTTTCAATTTTGATTTTGAATCATTGTATAAAATGTGTCGCCAATGCCACTCGAGTAATAAGGAAAATTATGATCTATTGCTGTTGTGCTGACTATATTTGCTCTAATTTCAGGATTGTTAGTTAAAAAACAAAAAACTCCCAATATTTGTGGTTTTGTTCCAAGAGGTGCAATAAATATATTGTATTTATTATATAAATTTTCTCTGGCAATCTGTTCTTCAAGAATCTTTGCTACTGATAGTGGATCCATTGATGGCATTTCTGCTCTTTCAAAATTTTCTTTTAGTAATCTCTTGTTATAATTTTCGCAGTGCATATCCCATTCAGGCTTAGATCCTGGTTTGGTTATAAAAAGCCTGTTGCCGTTAGCATCAAATCTGCTAATCAGAGACCATGCTCGCATCTCCTCATACCCTAATATCACCATCAAAAGATCGTCTTTTGTCGCTGTCCAGTTGTTCCAAAAAAAGGGAACTATCTTTATATTGCTTATACCATAGGAAAGTGGCCCCTCTTCAGGGCTGGCATATTTGCTTGGAATTGTATAAAGAATCCTCATTTTTTGAAATTTAACTATGTTAGTCAAGTAAAACAAGACTTCTAGGAGTAACTCCTTAGTAAACGTTGTTATGTCCAAGGTGATAGATAAATTTTTTGAATTTGATAAATTATTTTCCTTAAAGTAGTTATGTAAGTTTAATATTCCATTAGTAGTCATGCCATGAGTTACCGAAAGTTTTTTGTAACTATTTCTCAATCCAGTTCTATCGATAATATTTTCCAATTCTATTAGATTCTTTTCTCTTGCGGGGTTGTTTTCTTCAAATTCAAAAATGACAATTTTTTTAGGCTTATAATTATTAAATTTCTGCATCGAACCAAGACACCTGTCTTCAAAACTTGCACAAGCAATAAATATATCGTCTTGTGATCCGCCAGAAATACTTGAAATTTTATCAATATGCCTCATGCCAGATTCGATTTTCATAACTCACCAATCCTTTTTGGTAATTCATTCGATAAAAAATCTGATAATTCGGTTAGATTTTTATACTCGCAAGCCCAAGATCTTAAATCCGATATCGGACGAGAGTTACCTAATTCTATATTATGCAACTGAATGTATTTTTTATCTTTACCAAAGGCAACTCCTAGAGCGAACAACATGCTAATATCATTATGTGTAGTATCAATGATACAAAAAGAAGAAGCCTTTATATTTAAACAAATTTGGCATAGTTGATTTTTGCTCTTAGCTGGAGAATGTCTGATCAATGTATATTTTAAGGCTTTACTGACGTTTTCAATTACCTTATAAACCTCATCAAAAAATGGCTCCTCAGGGAGCCCTACAAATAACTTTTTCGCATCGACTAATGTATTTTGATGAGGGCATGGGGAATCCAAAACTTTACACTTCTCACTTTGAGATTTTTGAAGTTCTAAAATAACAGGTAAAATTCTTTTTTGAATCTCACTTGCTATTGCACTGCTGCTCAGTTCGTAAGAAATATATTCTATTCCACCCAGTGGATTGGGTGGAAAATTTTCATTTTTATATCTTGATAGGATTTTATTCTTATGTACCATTAAAAAACAAGTCTTGTTAAGACCGACAGCCATTCCAAATTCAAATATTACATTTGAATTCAGCTCTGTTATTTCGAATATACCAAATGGGTACTGACGAACGCAGGAACAGTATTTACACAAAAAATGATTTAGAGCAGGGAAATCATCTATATCTAAACATTCAACGCTATTTTCTAGCATTATATCTTTAATCCATTGCCTCGGGTCGGATATCCACCCCTTACTAAAAGGTATTGCTAAAAAAGCTTTGACTTGAGCAGATGATGATTCATATGCCAAAAGATCTCTGTTGCAACCCTTCCCGGTTATTACACAATTTTCTAGAGTAACCGGTTTTTGTCTAGATAGTAAATCTGGCATTTCAATCTCAGAATAGCTATCTCGGACACTCCTTCTTTTCCCTTTTATTTGAGTTATTATGCTTTTAAGTGTCGCACTCCTACTCTCGCTTAAACATAAGCTCTTCAGCTCAGCTGCGTTAATCTCGGTCCGCCATCTTTCTTCGAGCGGCACATTTAAAAGCGGGGCAAAAATTCGATTAAGGGCAAAGGTCTTCGGAAATGGATATGCAACATCTCGCGGTTTAAATGAACTCTCAGTCAATAAAATCGGCAGATCTTCACCACTCGCAATTAAATCGCGTGGGATTTTATACTCATCAGATTCCAATTTCTCAGGATCAATCAATTCAATTCTATTGGCTTGTGGTTGAGTAGAGTAATAAAGTTTTGCTCTAAGTATTTGCCCTATATCAAAAACAAAAAGTGCCAATTTCGACGCATAAGAATTACTTATAGTTTGCGGTATCGTTATATTTATTTCATTTTTTGAAACGTTTGTAGCAGCTAACGTTTGTAGCTTTGCATTAATAGGACTTCCATTCCTAATGTCGATTTCTTCTTGATGAGCCAACTCGAAAGCCTCACGACAAAGCCAAATAAACAATCTCACTATTCCAGAAGAGAGAGAAACGTACTTTTCAAATCCTGCATACAATTTATCTTTCCCTTTATTCCGTAATACTCTGTAGATGGCAGCTTCTCTATAATGCCCTTTGAAATTACTCCAATATTCTGGATTTTTGGTTTCTTTTTTCTTGTTTAATGAGGCCTTGATTTTCCTTAATTCCTTATCAACCTCCTCATTGCTTATACCTTCATCTCCCATGGTTGGTGCAGGCAATAACTTATATGGGTCTTTTTCCTGATATTCGCCATACTCTCCTTTAAGGTTTAGCCTGTTTTTAAAAATTCTTTCTAAAAGTGCCTTATATAATTTGTGATCAGAAGCAAAATGCAAATCAATAGCTTCGTAATCATGTATTTCGTCGAGCACTTGATTGGTTTTTGTTTTCACCGTCTTAAAGCCACGGACTTTGACCGCAATTCGCAATGTTAATCGGCGACTCTTAATGATTTGATTAATAATCTTTTGCTGGTTTTCATCCAAAGATTCATATTCATCAAGTAGTAAAACCAAAGGAATATTGTTTAATAATTCAAATTCGCTTCTACAAATTTCATAAAATTTCAGTATGAAATCAGGAGTTTGAGATAGATGTATTGTTTTTATGTTTTTTTCAAAATAATTGTTATCAAAAAGTACATACTTCGTAAGTTGTGCAATTTGGGTTGCTTCATTATCTAAGCAATTCAATAATTCGGAAAAAGAGGTAATAGAATAGCAATTCCATTTTAAGTAATTTTTAATCTTTTCACATATTTTGGTCTCGCACTCAGGTGAAATATTAGCAAAATATGTAATTATAAACCTTATGGCTTCGACAATAGATTTGCTGACCTCAACATTGAAGAGATGCTCAAAGAGTACTTCCAGCTGTTCATCAGTTAAAATTTTAATATTTTCTTTTGAAAGTGGTGAAAAGCAATCTGTTTTGATATAAATTCCAAAATACTTTTTCTCAAAATCTGTCTTAGTGAGCTTACGCTCAAATCTAGCTTCCAATGCTTTAATTTCAGACTGAATTGCCATTCTTCTTAAAATATGAGATTTACCGCAACCCCTGCCCCCACTAATAAAAATAGCTTTTGTAATTGAGGGATCTTCCAATTTATTCATAAAGTCTGGAGGAGCAAATAGAGAAACTATCATCTTATAATTTTCCGGATGCTCTTCGACTCTCCAGTCTTCTATTCTGTTCGCAGAAAAGGGATTAATCCAAAAAATGTTTTGAGCAACCATGGTTATCCTTGTCTTTTTTGTTGTTTTTTAAGAATAATAATATATTCATCTTTTATCAGCCCACCTGTTCCATGGCGTTTTGTTATCATACCACGGCCCTTGATCTCATCTCTTAAAATTAATACTTCTTTAAAACCGACTTTGGAAGCAAGTTCGCTTAATAGACTCGAGGTATTAATTTTTAGATTGCTTACCTGGTTGTTCCCGACAACCAAAACCATATAGCAATTTTTCTTCAAAGCCTTATGGCATTGCTCAAAAACATCCTGCATATTTTTAAAATATTCAAAAGCGATATGCGCCCTCTCGCTTGATAAGCACTTTATCTTCCTTAATTGTAAGTCAATAGATGCTATACCTAGTTCCAAATTTGCATCTTTTAAGGAAACGCTTTCAGTTCCGATCGTTTTTCGATTAAGCTTGCTTAATTCACTCTCAGTAGTCATACCCAGCCAATACAATTCCAGCTTCGTAGATCTTACATATTTCTGTGCTGATAAATATGGTGGCGAGGTGATTATTAGTGAAATGGATTCATCAAGTTTACGAGCGCCTTTGCTGTTTATAATGCCTTTAAATAAATATTTGCCCCTCTTTATATTTCTCGAATCTTCGTTTACAATTTTTGCGGAAATTTTACCTTCTCGAACATCGTTTAAATCCCAAATTCTATTGATCCTGCAAAAATTGTCATCGACAATATTTTTAAAAATGGCATTGATATCTGGATTCTTATTTCTTTTTGCAAGTGCCTTTAGTTTTTTATATCTGTAAGAATCCTTGTATTTTTCGATTTTCAAAAGAACAGGCGGCGGTATATATGGATCGGCTTTTGATACTTCCCTCACAAGTTTTGAAAAACAAACCCATAGAAAATCTTTACAATCGTCATCCTTTAATTGCTCTACGCATGCTCTTAATTTACCCAAATCGGTTTTAGCTTTTTTGGAAAACCATAAATCTATATTTTTAAAATCTGGAACTGAGATCCGAAAATTATTATCATTCATCGCAGCGTCAAACCGCTTAAATAAGCTGTCGATCTTTTTTTTTAGCTTTGCAGGGCTAATTGGAGTTGTTTTTACTTTCGAAATGAGCCTCCCTATTGGATTGATTTCTATACCATATACATCTCTCTTATAATAAGGATTCACAATCGCTTCTAATAGCACAGTTCCGCTTCCAGCGAATGGATCGAGTACTTTCCCGTTAGGAGGACAAAATTTATCGCTTGAGAGAAAAAAGATTGGAATATAGGGGAATAACCTGCCGGGGTATGAATGAATATTATGAGTAAAAACATCAGATCGCTTAATATGCAGATTGGCCGAAACAAATTTTCGAAAGCTAAATTGCAGTGCTTTTCTTTCTTGTGTGTACTTCTTTCTTAACTCGAAAATTTTTTTATCAACAACATTGCTCACTTTATTCTGTATCCTCAAATGATTAATTTACTCTGGTTCGTTTTACAGCTGGGCCTCGCTGTAATAGGCTTATTACCTGGCCTGAGTTGCTTCTTCCGCTCTTATCTGTTCGTATACCTGCTTCATCAAATGCATGCTTATAATTTTCTGAAATTCCTCTTCGTTCATGAACTTGGCCGCGATCTCCTCGTTCTGTTCCATACGATCGATGAACAGCCCTTCAAGCGCCTTTAGAAAAACATAACTGAAGTTCTCAATCGTGTTGGCAAGTGCAGCTTGTCTTAGATTGCTGTCGGCCATTGCGTCTTCACGGATTGAATCAAAAAACAGCTGATCACCAGGCTTAAAATCAGTACTAAAGCGTTCGTTGAGAACATCGATCAATTTCGATAATTCAATCTCCTCGCTGTGGCTGACACCAGTGCCGACCGAGAGAGGGCCTGACACCTCGCCTCCTTTCCCTGTCTGTAAATCAACCGAACTCTCGCTTATTTTCTGTAAGCGGTAATACTTCAGTGCGATCTCGTCATCGAAATCGTAGATGGGGCCACTGTCTCGCTTGGGAAGTTTTGTAATGAGAAAGCGGACATACGAATGTAATTTTTCAAGGTCGGAGTCCTGAAACGGAATTACCTGCGACAGGAAGGCGTACAAATTACGGTATGCTACTAATACTTTGCGGATTTCTTCCTGTGCGTCCTCCTCAAGCAGCTTGAACCGATTAACGGCAGGGTCGATACAAGCATTCATCCGCGCATGATCACCTAATGTTTGCTGTTTCGCAGGCTTGTAGAAAACCTTACAAAACTCTTCGACCTCGGTCTTGTAATATACTTGGTATGCATCAAGCTTTGCTTGCAGTTCATAAAGTTGGCGCGGGTCTGCCTGTTCACCAACTATTGTCTGCTCATAGTAGGGCTGGAATGCATCGAGAATCTCTTGTGTGTCATTCACAAAATCAAGCACAAAGGTGTCTTCCTTACCCGGATGGGTACGGTTAAGGCGTGAAAGAGTCTGTACCGCCTGAATACCGGCCAGGCGCTTATCGACATACATTGTATGCAGGAGTGGTTGGTCAAAACCAGTCTGATACTTTTCAGCTACGAGTAACACTTGATATTCATCTGACGCAAAACGTTCTGGAAGTTCCTTTTCTTTAATGCCCTTGTTCATGCTGACCTCCGTATGCTCCATTGCCGGAACATCCGGGTCAACAACAGTGCCTGAGAAGGCTACCAAAGTCTTGATACCCCTATAACCTTTCTCTGCTATATATCTGTCAAACTCTTGCTTGTAGCGCAGCGCATGAAGCCGTGAGGAAGTCACCACCATGGCTTTAGCCTTGCCGCCGATTTTGTGCATGGTGAAGTGCCTGAAATGCTCAATCATCACTTCTGTCTTTTGAGCGATGTTATGGGGATGCAGGCTCATGAATCGCGCCAGGGCGCGTGCGGCTTTCTTTTTGTCTACTTTTGGGTCATCTTCAACGGACTTAATCAGGCGATAATAAGTTTTATAAGTTGTATAATACCTAAGCACATCTAGAATAAAGGCTTCCTCAATCGCCTGGCGCATGCTGTAAAGATGGAAAGGCCGCGGCTTTCCATCCGGCCCGGGCTGCCCAAAGACTTCCAAAGTTTTATACTTAGGCGTTGCGGTAAAAGCGAAGAAGCTGATATTCGGCTGCCTGCCACGCCGGGCCATAGTTCGAAGGATTTCCTCTTCGTAATCAGGCAGCCCTTCTTCCTCGGCTTTCTTTCTCGCTTCTTCTTTTATGGCAGACCCAGCCAGAACCCCTTTCAGCTCGACCGCGCTTTCGCCGCCTTGTGAACTATGGGCCTCATCGATAATGACGGCATATTTGCGGGCGCGAATATCGCCGATCTTTTCCGTTACAAATGGGAACTTTTGTAGGGTTGTGACTACAATCGGTACACCTGTAGCAAGCGCTTGAGCAAGCTGGCTTGAGTCGGTGTCGATCTTCTGGACAACTCCCTGTTTGTGTTCAAATTGATAGATGGTATTTTGAAGCTGTTGATCGAGCACAAGCCGGTCAGTAATGACGATAACAGAGTCAAAGACTTTTTCATCCTTTCCGTTATAAAGGCTCGCAAGACGATGTGCAAGCCAGGCAATGGAATTGCTCTTTCCACTCCCGGCGGAATGTTCTATCAGGTAATTACTGCCTACACCCTTTTCACGCGCATCGGCAATAAGCTTTCTAACTGCGTCAAGTTGATGGTATCTCGGAAAAATTACTGTTTCCTTTTTGACCTTTTTGGAGCCGAGCGTCTTTTCCTCAATATGTATATGTATGAATCTTGCCACGATATCCAGGAAGCTGTCACGTTCCAGAACTTCTTCCCAGAGATAGGCGGTTTTATAACCAGTAGGATTTTCGGGGTTGCCGGCGCCGTAATTATTACCCCTGTTAAACGGCAGGAAATGGGTGGTCTTACCTGAAAGCCGCGTGGCCATGTAGACTTCATCAGTGTCTACCGCAAAATGCACCAGCGTCCGTTTCTTGAACTGGAAAATGAGGTCCTGCGGGTCGCGGTCGTTCTGATACTGATGTATTGCACTCCGCCAGGTCTGGCCTGTCATGGGGTTTTTGAGTTCAATAGTAGCTACCGGGATACCGTTAAGGCTTAAAACGACATCCAGCGTATTCGCGTGCTTATTGGAATATTTTAGCTGGCGTGTAATGGTTAAACGGTTTGCGGCGTAGAGCCTCTGAGTTTCAGGGTTGAGCCCACTTGCCGGAGCAAAGTAGGCTATACGGAAAAGCTTCCCAAAGCACTTAAAGCCGTGACGCAGTACCTTAAGGCAACCCTCGTGCTCGGAGTTCAGAGCCTTGCAGAGGTCATCAAGAAGCGTCTCTTCAGCTCTGTCTTTCTGAATATTGCAGAGATATTCCCACTCTCTGGGTTGTGTTTCTTTTATGAAGGGCAACAGTATAGTGGTATCAATGCACCTCTCCCGGTCGAATGCATCTCTGCTTCCACTGATATAGCCCGCCTGCGTGATCAGATGGTTCTCAATGGCAGTCTCAAAAGCCTTTTCACTATGGTCAACAGTCATTGCTCTTTCCGTCAAATCTTATTGGTTTTTTGTTTTCCTATCCAGTAGACGTAGCAATAGCACAACTATTGAATTTATAAGCATTTTTCGCCTAAACAATAATTAACTTTATTGATATTACGCTTGCTTTTATTGTTACTTTTACCTGCATGAACCCATTTAGAATATCTCAGTGTCCTGATATTCCGGGACCACCTTTTCCCTTAAACTCAAGCCATTCCGTTTCATCCAGAACAGCAAATTATGCAACATCAAAAGTGGCTTTATGCACAATTGGGGCCCCTATGAAACCACACGCACGTCGCGGCGTTACAATTTATAAATCACTTATACGAGTTTTATGCATCATTAATTCTGAGGCTCTCGGAACCAGGAACCAACTTTATAGCTCGTACCCTTTCGTTCTCCTTGCCGGTCCAGTATGCCGCTTTCTACCATACGTGAAAGCTCGCGGAATGCCTTTATCCTGCTCACCTGAAAGATTCGCCTGTAATCGGCATTTTTCATGATTTGATGGTCTTGGAAGAATTCCCTTAACTTAGGCATCCTTTCTGCCAACCAGCTCTTGGTTTCCTTTAGGTCCGGCGATACCTGATAAAACGCGCCCCTCCCTGCCGATCCAGGAGGCAACAGGATACCTTTATCAACCATCTCGGTAATCTCACGATATGCCTGGTCTCGATCCAGATCGTTCAACTTCCGGTAATCCTCGTTGGTAAAGCCGTCCTGGTAGGCCAGCAAGGCCCTCTTCTGGTTGATAGAGAGGCTGAGCCGGTCGACAATCGCTTTCCATTCCGTCACTATGCCGCTAAATACCGGCTCATTGAGCAGCGTGATAATGAAGGCTGTGCCTTTTGCGTCAAACATAGGCGGATTGAGCAGAGACTCCTCCATCTCCTCGAATATCCTGGGTATGCCCTCGCCCTCTTCCCTCATTATTCCCGCATCCGCCAGAACTCGCACCAATAGGGGATTTCTGCTCGCGTGTATGCTCATGCGCCGCTGTAAAGCCTCCAGAGTAACGGGTGGCGTCAGGTCTCCGGGGCTTAGGATTTCCATCCGGTTTTCGAAAAACGTGACTTCAATCTCGCGCCCCTGGTCGTTGTAATCGCGATGCGCAACGGCGTTTACAAGCGCTTCCTGCCATGCAAAAGTTGGATACTCCGGCATTTCCCTAAAAAAAAGACTATGCAACTTTTCTGATTTCCGAATTTGACCTGCGGCCATGTGATAGGCTTCCTCGATCATAACGGCGAGTGGCGGCTCCAACCTGGGCAGCTGTACCACATTCCGATCCTTTCCGTATTTACGCTCAGAGCCGTTAACACGGAAAAAGCGAACGCCAGCCCGAGGATGCCACCGTGTATACGGACGCTTTCCGAAGAGCAACAATGCGGCGTTGGTAACGGCCATGTGCCCTGTTTTCCAGTGTATCAGGCCATACGCGGCGAGAATCTCCTCAACAGGCCTTCCCTTCCATGTGGAATGTGCCAGGAACCTCAACGCCAGGTCGAGATCGAGGTCATCTGTAGTGGCATCCGGACAAATGCGCTGTTCATATCCAATACGGCGGTAAGCCTGTTTGCGCCCGTTGATCACCTCCTGTGGTTCTCGAATCACTTGGTCGCCAGCACGGTACGGAAAACCGTTGCCGTTGACCATGATCGCGTCCGAGGACATGGGAACGTCCATAATAATAAGCTCGTGTCCTTCAACCATCATCCTTTGCGAACGGATGTTCACTGATGGTCGTAGGCGGCTTACGGGAACCTCTATGAAGCCGGAAAGGGCCTCTTCCGTATAATTATGGCCCGAGGGTGTCCCATCGTCTTCCACCCCGAGCACAAGGGTCCCGCCGTCCGCGTTGGCGAAGGCCGCGATGTATTCGGCAATAATGTCGCGAACCGTGCGTCTGGACAACGATTTTAGAGCTCCACTCTCACGGTCCCAAAGGGACTTAAACTCCAAGAACTGGCCTTCTTCCCGCTTCAACAGGTCTTTGATTTCTGTTTCCGTGAAGACGGTCATGTCAAACAGCCCTCCCGCACGTCAATCTTCCCTGTCACCGCCACTGAGATGAGAGCCGTGCGGTATTCGCGGAGCATGGCGATGGACTCCTGTATCTTCTTAAGCAGCATATCAATACGCGCAGTCTCTTGGTCGAGGAATGACGCGATTTGTGCTTGTTCCTCATGCGGCGGCATTAATACTGGCAACTGTTTTAGCAGGTCTTGACTCAGCGAAGCTCTTGTTACCAGATTCATTTCTTTAACAAAAAATGCTCTGAGAAAAATGTTTTGGAAATAGAACTTTGAAAAAGCAATGTTCAAGTCATGCCCTGATGGTCTAAACCGTATAAGAAAGCCTGCAAACACTGCGTTTTCAATTGAGTTGAGACAAACAGAGGAGAAACCGATCTCTTCAATTGTCTCCGACGTTCTCGTAAAAAAAACGTCACCAGCTCTAACCGAATATCGCATTTTGTCTTCTGCGCTGGATCGAACCAATCCGTCGACCTTGTGCGGCAGCTCCCGATTGTTAAATACATCGCCATAGCTCACGAAAGGATCGCCTGTCCCAAAGCATTCCGACCCAATGTTGATTCCGTTCTGGCAATAACCCAAGTACCTCAGAGGCCTAATCTCCCAATGCTCCGGTATCTCACCCAGCCACTCGATACCTGAAGGCTTCATTTTAACATCAGGGTTAAGGCCCTTGGTAACGGCGTGGCTGATTAAGGCTGTACGCTTTTCCTGCAAAAGCTCAATCTGCCGTTCCTTTTTTCCAATCAGCGCGTCTATCCGCGCGGTCTCCCGATCGAGGAACGCCGCAATAGCACGCTGTTCGGGCTCATGGGGGAACACAACTGGAAGATTCCCTATAAACTCCCAACTGGCCCTTGGCATCTTCGCACCATACGTAGATGAATCAACAATGGAAATGAAATCACGCGAAAGCATAAAGTAAAAAAGAAAATTTTGAACTGCTGAACGTGGTCTTAGGACTAAGAGCTCGCCTGTGCAAATACCATCATCAGTTGATCTGTAAACTTTGGCCAAATAGGGACGAAGTTTACAGAACAGGACATCACCAGCGCAGAAATGGCTTGATTGTCCCTCGCTGGTGACAGGTTCATTTGATGCAACACGCTTTCCCGTCCAAGACTCGATGTTTTCTAGTCCTGTATATGATAGATCCGATTCGCCGACATCAACTTTCTCATTAATAAGCTGAACGCAGTATTTCAATCGTTTCACATCCCAACAAGAAGGAATTCTACCAAGCCACTCCACGCCGGAAGAACAGTACTCCAAATATCGCCGCCATTTTCCTGATACCATAGTCGTCATAACTCTGCCTCTTGCGCTGTGGTCTCGATTCCACAGGCGGGGCAGCGAAACTTATGCGCTACCTTGTCCGTTTCAATAAACCTGAGACCTGTGTCAACGCCAAGGTTCGTCGGATAGCACGTGAGTAGGATGCCGTTGACGCTTACGTCCTCCATGAGGCTGCACTCGGGGCATGTCAATAGCTCCCGATCATCGACGAAAATCCCCAACTGCCGCGCCTTTTCTTTGGCCTCTACCAGCCGACCGGCGAGCTCGTGTATGGATTCCTCATTTTGTTTCCGTTTCATTTAGTCAACCAGAGCGCCTGATGCGCTTTTGAGCTTTTTTAAATACACTCATGTAATCTATACCATCCAGATCAAATAATTATCTATGAGTCTAACATTTACTTTCTTCCCCACAGCCTTCAAGTCTTGATACAACCGCCAGAAACGGCACACATAAGCATAATAGTTCTCATCTGCGCTGGCAGGCATTTTAAATTCCATTAAGCTGTCGCTCCATCTATATTCGCTGCGTAAAAATGTATTAGCATAACTATCGTATATTGGCACCGAGGGACAATGAAAGTGCATATATTTCGAGACAAAGGAGCGTGCAGAGCGGTTCTTCCTTAATTTAAGTGAAAGCATTTTGCTAAACCGTCCATGTTCTTGAACAATGACCTTTAATTTTTCTCTGTTCAAAGGCTCCTTAAGCGATTTTAATCTTTTAAATATTGAGTCTACGGTCTTACGATTCTTATACAAATGTTCTTCTAATATTGTGAGAGAGCCCCCTTGTTCGTTAGTGGATTTACTCTGGCGCTCTATCCCTGAAGCATAGGTACGGCCTATGATCCACAACTTTGCATGTATTGAAGATTTTTTGGAGTGGTCTGGATATTCCCTGCAAAGCCTGTATAGAACATCGTCAGTGAGGCTTAATTGATTTTGATAGTAAGCGCATCCTTTTTTGTACTCATTCAAGTCCACACTCATCCTGCTACCTCCGTAAGCATCCCGGCGATCTCCGCTTCTATCGCTTTAAGCTCAGCCTCAATCTCCTCCAGCGGACGCGGAGGAGTGTACTTGTAGAAATAACGATTGAAGTTTATCTCGTACCCGACCTTTGTCTTGGTCTCATCCACCCAGGCATCAGGCACATGGGGCAGTACCTCGCGCGCAATATATCCGGCTATATCCTCTTTTAAAGGGACATTCTCAAAGTCACGCAACCCCGGGTCGGGCGCCGGATTACCGTTATTCTCAGTACAAATGTCCGCGGTCTCATCAGGCTCCGCCAAAGCCAGCATTATTGCCTTGAACAGTACTGCAGGAACCTTCACTCCGGCTTCCTTGAATCTACCCAGCATTAACTCAGTAAATTCATCCGGATTCTTGACTATACCTTTAGGAGCCAGCTTGCTCAGCGCGCACAGGATAGCTTCCTGTTTACGCTTGCCTTCTTCGACTTCGGCATCAACTGCCTTCTTATCCTTGCGTTTCATACTGGAAGCAAGGTCAGCAAATTGTCTGGCTTGTTTGACTCTTTCCATGCGTTCAGGGGTAACTGCGAAGCTACGCCGGAGCGGACGCTCCACTGTGACGCGGTTATAGCCGAAGTCGGCGTTGTCAAAAATGCGCACGAATTCGCCTTCCTTGAAGCCGCCGTAAAGCCTGGTTATCTCGTTGCGCTGTTCTTCACATATCTCATTACGCTTGTTGCCGAGGGATTTACGCATCTTTTTGAAAAACTTCGTTGCATCCACGAGCTGAATCTTGCCTTTCCGCTTCTTTTCCTTCCGATTAGTAACTATCCAGAGGTATGTTGAAATACCTGTGTTGTAAAAGAGCTGGTCCGGGAGCGCTATGACAGCTTCAAGCCAGTCGTTTTCTATAATCCAGCGGCGTATTTCGCTTTCGCCGGAACCCGCGCCCCCTGTAAAAAGCGGAGAGCCGTTGAAGACTATGGCAAGGCGAGTGCCGCCCTCTTTAGCAGGCTTCATCTTGCTTATCATGTGCTGAAGGAATAGGAAGGAACCATCGTTTATACGCGGAAGTCCAGCGCCGAAACGGCCGCCGAAGCCCTGCTCTTCATTCTCCTTGCGGATGATATCTTCCTGCGGCTTCCATTCCACGCCAAAGGGCGGGTTGGCAAGCATATAGTCGAACTTCATCCCCGTGAAGTGATCTTCCGTGAAGCTGTCACCAAAGCGGATATGATCGACCTCATGCCCCTTAATCATCATGTCAGACCCGCATATCGCATAAGCGTGGTCGTTATAGTCCTGGCCGAAGACCTTGAGCTGAGCATCAGGGTTAAGCTCGCGAACATATTCCTCAGCCACTGAGAGCATGCCGCCAGTACCGCAGGCAGGGTCATAGAGCGTCTTGACTATTCCTTTTGTAGTCAGAATGTCATTGTCAGGCAGAAAGAGGAGATTTACCATCAGGCGTATTACTTCTCGCGGAGTGAAATGGTCGCCGGCTTCTTCATTTGAAGCCTCATTGAAGCGCCTGATGAGCTCCTCGAAGATATAGCCCATTTCTATGTTGGACACTTTATCGGGATGAAGGTCTATTTCGCAGAACCTGGACACAAGCAAATACAAACGGTTGGCCTTGTCGAGCTTGGCAATATGCTCTTCAAAACCGAAATGTTCTATTATCTCTCTGGCACGGCCGGAAAAACCCTTGATCAGGTTCGTCAGGTTGGCAGCTATACCGTTGGGATCCCCTTTAAGCTTCTCGAAAGTGAAGCGGCTGGTATTGTAGAAAGGAACACCAGTGACTCTGCACAGGATAGGATCGACATTTTTAACTTTGCTGTCCCGAAGGCTCTTCAGCTTACTATCTATCTTGTCCCTGGTGGGCTCAAGTACGCAGTCGAGCCGCCTGAGAACCGTCATGGGCAGCATTATATCCTTATATTGATTGGGCTTATACGGCCCACGCAGCAGGTCCGCAACGGACCAGAAAAAGCTTACCTTTTCGCTGAAGTTATTCACGAGGATTCCTCTATCTACTTATCCTTTTTTGGCTTTTTATTCTTTATTAACGTCATCAAATCGTTGGGCTCGCAGTCGAAATAAATCAAGAGTCTTTCCAGGTCCTTACGCTTTATGTTGTAGCCTTGGTTAGTGGCAATTCTTGTAAGAGTGAGCTTCTTAATGCCTGTAGCCTCTTCGATTGTATGATAGGTAATCTTCCGTCCATCCACAGCGGCTTTCCGTTCTATAAGAGCCTTTAGGTTTATAAGAAGCATCGACCACCAGAAAGCGAAATTTGGAGCTTGACAGGCGCGGAATAATACCTTTATACTATACTATCAAATTTTGATAGTATAGTATCTTATTAGGACGCCATATGAATAAAATATGGTGTCAGTATTTATATTCTAAAATCGGCAAAATTGCAACAAAAAATGAAAACCATGTTTTCCGGGTAAATAACGGAGAAGGAGGATAAATATGGATGTTCTTCTGGTAGCGGCGGTATTGTTCGTCGCTTTCATTGTTTTCAGTTTATTTGGAAGAAGCAACAAGACTGCTGAGCTTGATGCGGAGATTAAAAACCTCAGGGAAAGGATAATTGTCGTGACTTCAAATAGCCTGCCGGACGGGGGGATAAAAGGCGCCCTTGGGAACGTGACCGGCATTTCGGAAACGGCTGCATCGACCGATAGAGGTTTCAGAAAGGCTGAAAAAGAGGCGCTGGCTGATATTATGCGCCAGGGAATTCAGATGGGCGCAAACGCCTTAGTCGATCTCAAGATGACCACCGGGAGCTACGAGCAGCAGGGCTCCCAATGGATGGTCTCGAAGGTTGTCTATTACGGCACAGCAGTGAAGGTGTAAAAGAATATTTTACGGATTCGCATGACAATCACAAGGGAGGCTCCTGATTTGAAATCAGGAGCCTCTTTGTAGATTAGCTAAGGGTGCACTTTTTCCCCCTTACAGTGAGTCCCGCCAGAGCGGCATTTATCGAGCGCGCGGGTATAAGTTGCTTTGCTTTTCTGCTCGACTGAGGGTCAAGCCTTATCTCGATCTCACCCATTTCGGTTAAAAGGCGGACATCCTTCAAAACCCTGCTGTAATCGCGCCCTAGCATTTTGGCAAGGTCATAGATGCTTATTCCAGGTTTACGGACAATGCTCTTTAGAACCTAGCGGCGCATCCTTGGAAAGCGCGCCACTTCAGAACTCACTGGATACTGTGAGTCCCCGGCGGCAATCACACCCCATATCGCATCCCATGCGTCAAGGGATGCTGCCTCAAGGGGTTTGTTTTTATCAAACCCCTTCCTCACCTCGGGCCAGATTGATATAAACTTCTCGTTATTCATTTCCTTAAGCAACCACTCCATCGGGAGATGTAGAAATGACTGGACAAAAATCCAATTGTGTCCCTCGGGCCCTTTACGAACAATTCCGTGCCATTTTCTATAGGTCAGTCGCCCGCTCCAGAAAGCGGATCGAAGGATCATGGTTTTATCCATTATCGCAATACCTCGTCTAAGTAATCTTGATATCGAACGCCTTTTGATACAGCATACCGTGCTCTCAGTATTATAAATCAAGGAAAACCTCTGGTTGACTAAAAAGCCTTTACAAAAACCTTGACATAAACTTTACATAACTGCTATATTCCAACACATGTATAAGCCGCGTTTCGACATAAGCCCAAGGCTTTTAAGCCTGGTTACGCAAGCCGCTGAAATCCGAGCATGGATCAACTCTGCCGTGGTGGATGTTTCGTGGCTGCCGATCCTTCAGCGTGAGACCGCGGCGAGGTTAGCCCATTCCTCGACGGCCATCGAGGGGAACCCCCTGACGCTTCCAGAGGTGGAGGCCATCGCCCGCGGAGAGGAAATCGGGGCAAAAGCCAAAGACAGGCAGGAGATACTAAACGCCCTTGCGGCCATGAACTGGGTTTGGAACAGGAAGGCTGAGGTTCCCATAAAGGAGTCTGACCTTTTGCGCCTTCACAGGGTTCTCACGCGCGAGGTACTGTCTGACGAACAATCAGGGCATTACAAGACCCGCCAAAACAGGATAGTCGACCACAGGGGCATTACTGTCTATACGCCCCCTCCGCCGGATAAGGCCCGTCCGCTAACGCTGGAGCTGCTCGATTGGATCAATTCCAGGGAATCGAAAACCTTGCACCCTGTTATCACAAGCGCAATAGCCCATCACCGCCTTGTCTCCATCCATCCCTTCGCTGACGGTAACGGCCGCATCTCAAGGGCGCTCGCGATATGGCTCCTTTACTCAAGAGGCTTTGATACTCATCATCTCTTTGCCCTCGATGAGTACTTCGAGCGGGAGAGGCAGCTTTATTACCAGAAGATCCAACAGGCAAGGGACCTTGACGACGATCTAAGCAACTGGCTCGAATACGTTGCAGAAGGGGTAGTTGAGACTTTGAGCAAGGTAAAGGAGCGCATACTCTCGCTCAAGATAGCGGTTGCCGCACCGCGCATGTTGCTTACAAAACGGCAGGAGGACATCCTTCGTTTCCTGAGGGACAGAGGCCGAGTCAAAGCTCCTGAAATAGAAAAGGCATTCTCCCTTACAAGGGCGCGCGTAAACCAGATCATCAAGCCGTTAATAGATGCTGGTTTAGTCATTCGGGAGGGGCAAACAAGGGCTACAACATATCGGCTACCGTAGGCCTTTCTGCATATGAGAGAACCTGCCAAATATCCTATATTATTATAATATAGCTCAAGGCTCAGGTTTTTTCTGTTCGTCTTTAGACCTTCTTGGCCCTCCACGTGACCGGTTTTCCGAAATATCAGGGTGCGAGCAAACATTTAAAAGTAATACGGATGGACATTACAGGCACGGCATACCGGTGGCGTAAAAGACTCTACCTGCGACAAATAGTCATTCCATACATTTCTGCAGTGTGGACACTGCACAGATAAGAGAATTGTCCCATCCAAAGTTTGCTTTTGTTCTTCCTTTTCACGTTTCTGCCTTTCCATAAAAATAAGATATCTTGCGTGCTTTTCGTCCATTCATGCTCCTTTCGATCCAGAGCCAATAAATCACGGTCTGCGGGCAAGTGTTTACATGATAAAGATCATACTCCGCCTGACCGTTCTTCGCGGTTAAGGATGATACCTATCGAGCACCTTTTGCTTTTAAAAAAATACTTCAGGGAGGGCTGAGGGCGGTTATTGTTCATCATCCCAAGCCATGGCCTTAGCGATTCTTGCCGCATCTTCTTTAGATCTGCCATGCCTAAGAAGAGCCGCATATATCTCGAATTCCTCTTCCTCAGGGGTTTTGCAATGGTCAGTATCGATTATAACGACGTCCTTCGGCTGAAGAGTGTTCAAGACATCTTCGAGCATTTTGTTTTCAATATCGACTTCAGGAGTTTTGTATTCGATAGCCATCTGGACCTTTCTTACAGTATTTCTAAATGGTGTTTACCTTCCTTACCGGAATTCAAGCCGTCGCGTGGAGTGACTAGCGCCTTGATTCACCAGGCTCATCGGATTCAGAAACTTCTATAGACTTGACAGACTTTTTTGATATCCTGAAATCTAAATCTACATGGACACCTTCAATCGCTGTAGATGATAAAACAGTAGCAATGAACAGAGTTCTCCGCTTGGCTGGATCTTTCAGGTAGGGATTTGTTTTAATTAGCGGCTTTTTTGTCATAACCTAATTATATACAATATAATTCAATAAATCATTCAATTGGTAGATTTTGTATGCCAGAAAAAATACGGCTTACGAGAAGAGAAATGTACGAGCAGGTTTGGTCTGAGCCAATGATCAAGCTTTCCAAAAGATATGGCTTATCTGATGTAGGGCTCCGGAAAAGGTGCAAGAAGCTGGATATCCCTGTGCCTGCGCTTGGATATTGGCGTAAGAAAGAAGTTGGGAAAGCGGAGCCTCCACCTCCTCTGCCTCCATTTGATGGAGATGAAGCAATAGAATTTCATGTAAAAATTGAGAAGGCAGAGCGCCAACCGCTTGACGCAGAACATTATACTCAGGCGGAGGCCAGAATTGCATATGAAAGGGAAGACAATAACCGAATCCATGTCCCTTCTACTCTCAGATCCCCACATCCTTACATTGCCAAAACCAAAGAGGCCTTTGATAATGCTGAACCCTCACGCTATTCTCGTGACAAAGGGCTTCTAACCGCTCATGGAGAAAAGCTGGATATATCGGTAAGCAGGAACTCCTTACAGCGAGCTTTACGCATAATGAATACCTTGATCAAGGCGCTGGAAGCAAGGGGTTTCAAGGTCTCAATAGCTACGGAAAAAAAGAACGAGTATTATTCGTCTTACAAAACCAGTGTATTTGTTTTGGGGCAGTCAATTGAATTCGGCCTCAAGGAATTCCTCAAGCAGACCAAACGCGAGCTTACTCCGGCTGAGAAAAAGGAGAGACCCTGGGCTGACAAGTTCGAGTACGATTACAATCCCTCAGGAAGACTCTCCTTGGAAATCAAAAACTGGGAAGCTCCTCGCAAAAACTGGTCAGATGCCAAGATAAAGAGGGTCGAAGATTGCCTCAACGACTTTATAGTAGCGCTGATAAAAACCTCCGTTGAATTACGAACACGAGAGGTCCAACGGAAACAGGAGGAACGTAGCAGGCTGGAATGGGAACGCCTGCGCGAGGAGAGAGACAGACAACGGCGGGAAGAAGAGGCTCGACTTCAGAACTTGATTGAGAATGCCTCAAACTGGCAGAAATGCAAACAGCTTCGGGAATATATCAACGCTGTAAAAGAAGATGGCATCCGGAAAAACGGTTGTATAGAACCAGGAAGCGAACTCGACAAATGGCTTACCTGGGCGAATCAACAGGCGGAGCGCTTTGATCCTTTACTTGAGAGCCGCCCTTCGATTCCTGACAAGGATGAATAGTGAACGGTAAAACAGCCGCCGATATGGCTCTCAAGCGCCTGAGTGGCTCTTAAGAAGAAAAAAAACGCAGACAGCGTCTGCGTAATCCGCAATGACATTCAAATATGGTCCAGACTTGACCATGTTGCCGATTTAGCTACAATGGTTGCTAAAAAAGCGACATGACGATCTTCTGTAATTGAAGACTCTAAAGCAGTAAAGTCTTTATGCTACTCAATGATGAATCATAGGCAACCAACAAAACCGACGTTGGTTTAATATACCGAAAACATATTAGTGAGGACGCATGAAAGCAGGCAGAAACGACCCGTGTCCCTGCGGAAGCGGCAAGAAGTTCAAGAAGTGCTGTATGTCTGGACAGGCCACCAAGACGCTTCTTCCAGGGGCTCAGGAAGTAGCAGAGGAAATCAGGAGGGAATTCGCTGACCGCCCGGCAAGCTCTCTCGCCGAGGCGCAGGCGGTTGCCAATCGCGTCATGGAACGCAGGAACCGGACAGCTCTCGTTGAATTCTCTGGCCTGTCGCCCGAGCAGATGCATAGGTTTCTGGACTTCCCTTTTTCCTCTCTAGGCATTGCCTCCTTTGCCGAAGAACTGGACCGTCAGTCTGAAGCGCCTGTCATGAAACTCTTTTCTTTCCTTGCCGATGCTATAGGCACGGACGGACTTAAGGCCACTGCAAAGGGTAACCTGCCACGGCAGTTCTGTCAGGAAGCGGCCCAGGCCTATTGGGAGGCATATCCGGATAAGGCTCTCTTGGGCGGGATAAACACAGAGCCTGACTTTTTTGACTTACACACCGTTAGGATTGTGGCCGGTATGGCCGGGCTTATCAGAAAGTACAAAGACAGGTTTATCCTCACAAAAAAGTGCCGCCTTGCTATGGAAAAGGACATGGGCGGCGTTTACCTGGAGATCTTCAAGACTTATACCCAGACGTTCAACTGGGCGTACCGCGACCGCTACCCGGACCTTGCCATCGTGCAACGCTCATTCCTCTACACTCTCTATCTACTCCATAAGTATGGCGGTGAGTTCAGGCCTCCGGAATTTTATATGGAGAAGTTTATTCAGGCCTTTCCCATGGCCCTTGCGGAAGCCCCTGACCGCCCCTACGCGACCAGCGAGAAAACTGTCGGCAGGTGTTACGCATTCCGCAGTCTTGAGGGCTTCGCCGAGTTTTTCGGACTGGCCGAGGTAAAGGTCCTTTCCAATGAGTTCTTGGCGAGGAGATATGAAATAAAGAAGAGCCCTCTCCTGGATGCGCTGGTAACTTTCCGGTGTGATCTTTTTTAGCAAGACCACTGACCGTTAAAACAGCACCTCGAATAACATCCACTGCTGTCGCGTTAAAACGCCAAACGCACCAAACTCGCTGAAAGGGGCCGGGCCTCAAGCCTCCTCGGTCTCCGAGCCTGCGAACCTCTCAGGGTGTCTACGCTGCCTTGTTTTTATTCTCTGCTTGATCCGCTGGGCAGTTTTTATGAGGTAAGGCATCATCTTTGGATTGATCCCGAAGAACTGCATGCACATATAGGCCACCCCCACTGGGGTCTTCTTCATGTCCTGCGTAAAGACTTTTTCCATTCAGTTAGTGATTTTGAGCCATTTGCTCTCGGGACATACCAAGTGGCTGACCCACTCGAACCGCTTAAGCCGCTCTTCTTCGCTAAAGCATTCGAACAGGGTTTCAACAAAGTGCCTCTGGTACGCCTCTTCAAGACGACTTACATGACCTGCGAGACGCGCCACCCCTTCCCTGAGATTGGTCCTCATATCAATCCTCCCCTTTTTGTACTGTTAGCCTGTATGCCCCCTCAATCGCCGGGCTGCTTTTTATTTGCACTGCATCAAGAAACATCTCCGCCCCCAAACCAAAGACAGAACGCGCTGAACCACTGAACCGCCAAAGAGCACCAAACGCGCCAAACCACCGAAGGGCTTCGCTATACCTTTCCGCCTCCCTCAAATCCGCGAATTCCTCCGGGTGTAAGCGCCTTCTCGCCCGAACTCTCAGTTTGACCCGCTGTGCCGTCTTTATGAGGAACGGCAGCATCTTCGGGTTGATCCTGAAATAGCTGACGGCTACCGAAGCTGTCTTTCGTGGGGTCTTATTCATGTCCCGCCGGAACTGCCCCTCCATCCACCTCTCCACCTTGCTCCATCTGGTCTTGGGGTAGGCACAATGGCAGACCCACTGAACCAGACGGGACCGCTCTTTTTCACCAAACGCACCAAAAAGGTTTTCCACAAAAACCCGGCGTGAAGACTCGTCAAGCTCGGCTACGCATTGAACCAGGTCAGCAATTTTTGTGTTTACCATACCGTCCTCCGTGATAGATGATTAGAACAAAGACGCGCTGAAGGGGGCCATAAATCAGATTTTTGCGGCGTCCCGACAAATTTTTGTACGTTCGACATATAAAGGTTTATATGTTATGTCGTTAAAAAACTGATAAAACCTGTTTTTGCACGCACTACCCCTTATTGAGGGACAGTTTAAAAAAAAAGCGGTTCGGCCAAAGCCTACTGAAAAGATGGGTTGCCATACGCAACTCTTGTTGGAGATTTGATCTCCAAGTATGTATTACCGCATATGATTGGAAAAATAATGGCTACCGGCGAGAAAACTCAAAAATGCCGAAAAGATTCAAACCTGAAGTATGTGCATGAGGTAAAACTTAAGCCCGTGCCGTTCTTGGCTGGGGTTATCGGTTCTTTTCTGCATTTTATAATAATAATTTGCCGGGGCACTGCTCCAAGAGCATCACGCAAAACATTTTTTTAGATTTTTCCAAGCAGGTGACATCCGTGTTTTTACGCAGTCGCTCGAAATGGACCAAATTTGGTCCATTTCACGATTTACCTCATCGTTCTCCGAGGGAAATGGACCAAATTTGGTCCATTTGTGGGAACAATGAAAGGACATCGATTTAGACGCTCTATAACTCATCCATATTTGCATGCTCACCTCATGCAAACGTCACACATAAGCGCCATCCCGGAAGAGCCTATCGAATCCAGGACGGATCTATGGGTTTGGTGACCTGTCAGCTGCTCCAGTCCAAAAGAAGGAACGCTTGACTCAAACCGACCAGGACAGGTAATATCAAATTAAGTGCCAAGACAGTGGCTGCCTGAGCGGGATAGCTTGTAAATCAAATGGTTACGGCGGAGAACGTTTAAAAAAACAACTTTTATATTACTGGCGAAGCTTGCTTCAGGAATAAAGAGAAATTTCTGTTATCTGTAATTTTTCCTAATTAAGGATCTCCCGGTATGGGCAGTAAAAAACTCTTGCTTGCTGAGAAACGCGTCAGCGAGTATTTCACGCGCAAGGGGCTTGAGACAACGACCGGCCTGTCAGAAAGCGAGTGGCACAGGGTCTTTCTGAAAGAGCTGATCGACAACTCCCTGGATGCGCTCGATGAGCTGAGGGCTCGGGAAAAGCGCATCAAAATTATCCATTCAAAAGAGAAAAAGGAGTTTGGGGTCTGCGATAGCGCCGGCGGTATCCCTGAAAAGGTCCTGGACAGGATTTATGATTTCAACCACTTCGTCTCCTCGAAGAGAAGCTACCGTGCGGTCTCGCGAGGTGCGCAGGGCAATGCCCTGAAAACCATCATCGGAATATGCTGCGTGAAAGATTACAGGCTTTCCTTCGTATGTGACAGCAAGAGAATCACATACAGGCCGGACCGTGTCTCTCTTGAGATAGGTGAACAGGAGATGGGCAAGGGGTTCGTAAAATGTATCGAGGATGCAGATTCCGAAAACGGCGTCTATATATCCGGGGTTGAGATAAACAAAGATGAGGTCATCAACATCATCGAGGCGTACAGGCTCATTAATCCTGGGGTAGATTTTCGATATGTCTCCCTCGATGCCAGTGAAATTGATTTTCCTTCAGTAGCTAATGCGGCAAGCGCCGGAACAAGGCTAAAAAAATACAACCATTCGGTTCATTACTATGACATTGAGTCCTTCAAGTCGCTTCTTATGCAGAGATACCGGAACAACACGCACGAGACCGTAAAACAATTCTGCTCAGTCTTCTCAGATGTCCCAGGGAATCTACTTGAGTTGAAGTATAAAAAGCTCAAAGGTTTTTTCAGGGAGGGTAGACCGGATGAGGAATCCATAAGAAGCCTTTACGAAAGCCTCAAGAAGACTACAGGTGCGCCGGACCACAGATTGTTCGCGAAAAAGACGGTCGGCAAAAGTACCTTCAGGAAGATTTATGGGAAGGGTCTCCGTTACAAGATGGCCGCCGGCAAACTGCGGAGGAATGGAGCGACCATACCTTTCGTGATCGAAGGCTTCCTTATGAAAGACCCTGTGAAAGAAGAATCCCCAAAAACCATAATTGCTGACAGAACTATCGAGCAAAGTCTAATGGATCAAATTTTTGGCGGCCTTAAAAAAGACTGTGCCCCTGAATCGCGGAACAGGGTTCTGGCGGCTGCTAACCATTCCATCGTTTACAGGCCCATGCCCTTCAAGTGGGATGAAGATCTTGTTGATTTCTGCGATGGCAAATATCTTGTATCAGAGTTTGGCGAGTTGCTGAGCAGGGCGGACTTTTTTGATGAGCTGCTTACAGGGTACACCCTGCTTATCCATCTTATCTCCCCTGCCATAGAATTCCATGATAAATCAAAGGCGTATATTTATCTTGGAGAGATGGACGACGATGAATTTTTCGATGATGCCGCGAATAAATGGAAACGGGGCTTGAAAGCACAGGAGAATCTTAGCCCTAAGGCAAAACTCATAAAACTGACCGAGTATTTAGTGCATGACGTTATCAGGGAAGTAAGGCGACTGCAGAAAAATGGGAAATCGCCTAAGTCACCGGCTGGGAAAAGAAAATACTCGAAGATAGAATTGATGCGCCGGTATTTTCTTGAGGGAGGAAAGGAGGCTACGGGGAACTGGGAGTGTCAATCATTCGTAAGGCAGGTATTCTATTCTGTCAGACGAATCGTAAATATGAATACCGGCCATGAGATAAGCCTGACCGGCCATGATTCCAACAGGTTCAGGAACGAGATTTTAACAGAGTTTTTTAAAGAGATACCCTGGCTTCAGGAAAAGATACTCCTGGAGCGGCGCGGTTTCTTCTATGACCCGATTTCCACGACTGAGGTCCCCCTCGGGACGAAGGACACGGCGGAGCTTATTAAAAGATTTTCTTCCCTGACCGAGTGCGAATCCAGAATCGTCCCAGCCAGGTTCGAGTCATCGCACCTGGAATTTGACCTCCCGTATGAGCTCGAGCGCAAAAAAGTCCTTTTTATAGAGAAGCAGGGGTTCAGCGAAGTGCTCAAGAACTCGGGTATACTCGACGAGCTCGGCCTTGCGCTCATCCTGGGGCAAGGGTTCAGCACAAGGGCCCAAAAGACGCTCATGGAGTTTTTCATTTCACGCGGAATGGAGGTGTATGTACTACACGACTGCGACCTGAGCGGCTATCTGATACACGAAAGAATAGCGGAAGGCGGCCATACATTTGAACGGCCACTGAACGTTATCGACATAGGCCTCACCTATACAGATCTTTTGGATCTTAAAAAGGTTGAGTTTGACGGGAACGGAGAGATAAAAGCTTTTGATGCAGAGGTCTATGAGTCCAGGAAAACATACAATGAGCTCTTCAATAAGCTGTCCGAGGAGGAAAAAAGGTTCTTCTTCGTAAATTCAGACAAGACAGGTCGGAAAAAGCATACCAAAAGAGATGACCGGTGTCGCAGTCGCAGGGTCGAGATCAACGCGTTGACAACGCCGGAGCTGCTCAATTTTCTGAGGAGGAAGATAAAGTCAGAGACAATCCTCCCCACTCATGAGCAGATAGAAAAGCTCATCAAGTTTGACGATGCCGGGATGAAGAGAGAGGCTGTTCACCGGAAGCTGGAGGAGAGCTTTGAGCCGTTATACAAGATTCTTGCCGGTAAAAAAGCGACCGGTTCAGGAGACGATGGTCTTATTAAGAGGATACAGAAGAAGTTTTACGCCGAGCTGGGCAAAGACGAAGGTCGGAATAGTTGGAAGAGCATCCTGCTTAGAATTATGAACGAGGAAAAGGAAAAAGAGATAAAAAGACTTTTGAAGGCGTTGAAGGATTAAGTCCCCACCCCCGGTCCAGCGGCGCTAATCACCCAAAACTTTTATATACCTTCATATACTGCCGCTTCAATGAACATCCAATTCTAAAAAACCCTCATGACAACCCCTCTGTCCAGTATTCCCGTAACTGCGAAAGCTTCCTTCAGCAAATAACTGGGACCACGGCGCTTGACGATATCGAAATTTTTTAAGAGTCCTCCCTACCCTCAAAGCTCTGTTTTTAGCTTCCCCACAAAACGGCCTTTCGAAAAATGTCCTTGCCACAGGACTGCCCATGTACCGTCGATTTTCTAAGCCCCGCAATGCCCATGACTGCCGCTTAATGCCAGCCGACTTATCGGGTCCAACTCCGAAAATGTCTTCTTGGGGGTAATACGTAAATAAGGTCTTCATATTAGACCGCGCTAGTCTATTAACACAGAAGGGTCGGTTTGAAAGCAAAAGGACCACATGTGCAGCCAAAGAATTTGCCATTGACAAATCCAGCAGGGCCTTGTAACATTTTGGGGAAATCTTCCCAAAATATAAGGCTTTGTATGGACGGGAAAATCCGTACGAAAGAGAACTGCCCCCGGTGCAAGGGCCCTTTTTCTATGGCTGTTGTCATAGAACTCGGGCCAGACCTACAGCTGTGCTGCCCGCCTTGTAAAACAAGACCGAACAAATATTATATAGACCTTTACTCGAAGGGACACGGAAAGATCAAACTCTATTCCGACCAGCAAGGCAATACCCTGTCATCTTGGGACCATGCCGAGCGCATCCTTGTCGGCATACGCTATGAAATAGACCAGAAGCGTTTCGACGCGACGAAGTACGTCAAAAAGGAACTCAGACACTATCTTTTCGAGACGCAAATAGAGACCTGGTATCAGAACAAGCTCGATGAGGTCAAGCTGGGGAATCTTGCAGGCAGCTACGTACGAGGCCTGAGAAGGTACAGGGAGTATTACCTCAGATATTTTAAAGGGAAGGATGTCAGGGAAATAAGAACTTTTCACATTGACGAGTTCTACAGAAAACTTCCAGACTATTTTGAAGAAGTCCAGAGAGAACGCAAAAAGGCGGCCCAAAGGGCCAAGCGCAAGATTGTCGAGAAAAGCTCATGGAGCCTGAAGTACATCAAGAATGTCATGGGCGCCCTGGAGAATTTCTTTGCCACCCTCCTGGAGCTTGAGCGTATAGTGAAAATGCCTGGCTTCCCCTCCATAACAATTGAGCGTAAAGTCCCAAAATGGACTGACAGGGACAGCCAGGTTGATATCCTTGCGGCCATACCAGAGGAGGACAGGGACATATTCAATTTCTTGTCCTTTCAGGGGCTCAGGCCCGGAGAAGCAAGAGCCCTCAAGGTTAAGGACTTTGACCTTGAGGACGAGTCCTTTACAACCGCTCGTACCTTTTCGGACAGGAAAATCGTTGACCGCACAAAGAGCAAGGTTGTGCGGCCGCGCGCCATAAACCCTGTTCTTATGCCAATGCTCAGGAGGCTCTGTGAAGGACGGCACCCAGAGGCTTTTATATTCATTAACCAGAGAACCAAAAAGCCGTACAGCGAGGACGCCACTTTCGATATATGGGATAAGGCAAGGAAGTCCAAGGGGCTGGATCTGACCCTTTATCAGGCCACCCGGCATTCATTCGCCTCTAACCTCCTCAAGGACGGGGTTGATATCAGCGTGATAAGCAAGCTTCTGGGGCATACCGACATAAGGACCACAATGATCTACGCCCACGCCGACCTTGCCACACAGAAAGTGGCATTCAGGAAACAGACTGAAAGCAGTGTGCTTCAGCTAAGACGGAACGGTAGCCTTGAAAGAGAAAGGGCAGGCGAGAAATAGTAATCTTTTGTCTCGACCATGACTTGGGAAATTATGGTCAAAATTAATGAAGCGCCGGAAGTTGATTGGGGCGGCGGTGATATCGAGTTTCAAGACATAGGGGCCGAGTAAAATGGTGGGCTCAGCCCACCCTACTATACTACTACTATACTACATCGGAGAGGAAATCGACAATGTCTAATTTGATAGCTTCTGCAATAGGAATAGGTATCGGTGTCACAATGCTTATATACCCGATTGTCTTCTTGATATTGAAAGGTATCTACAAAATCCAGTACAAATGGACTAAATTTTTACTGGGCTTCGGAATAGCTGCTGTTCTATCAGGTTTCACGATTACTTTTGTTGAATTATTCATATCTAAAGAGATTATTTTTTTAAGTATTTTAATTCCCGCTACTTTATCAATTTTTGTAGTTCTCATTTTAAATAAGAAAATCGCTTAATGGGACATGAAAATCTATCAGGCGGAATCACACTCAGCGATTGGCTTGCCATTTATGGAGCTCTGCTTTCGACGATTATCGCGTTAGTAGCATCAATTACATTCTTTGCTAGCAAGAGGAAAAAATCTCAGGAACGAGCTAAATTTCAAACTGACTTATATCTTCTTCGAAAGATTGATAGGAGTACAAAAGAAATCCATCCAATTGTTGTCGTGTTGCTGGCAAATCTCGGCAAAGAACGCATCTCGCTGAAGAACTTGGAATTTGAAGGCGTCGCCGAGAATGGGCTGAGAACAACCGGGTGTCTGGGTTGGTACGAACAACCGGAAGAGCTTTTTGGCATCAGGAATAGACTTTTGCCTATTGTGTTAGAGAGTGGGCAAACCGCTGACCTACCAATGATAGGAATTGGCACTATCACAAGAATAAAGAATTTGAAAATGTGGTTAGCTGACTTCGATGGGAATCGATATTATTTAGATGAGAAGGATATTGAGGAGGTACGGCGCGACATAGAGAAATTTCAGCTTCAACGCAAAGAGTAGAGGTGTTCGCGAGACTGTTCAGCCAACTGTGTCAACCTCTGCTGGCGCATAGATTGTATCACACCTCGAATTCGAGTTTAAGCCTGCCTTCAAAAAACACCGCAAGCTGCGATACCGTAAGGCTCCAGTTCCTCATGGGCTGAGTCCATTTCTTCGAGATGTTCTGGATAGCCATGTAGATAAGTTTCACAAGGGCGGTGTCGCTGGTGAACGCCCCCTTGGTCTTTGTGACCTTCCTGATCTGCCGGTGGAAGCCTTCTACGATATTGGTCGTGTAGATGATCCTGCGGATGTCTTCGGGGTATTTGAAGTACTGGCTAAGCCGCTCCCAGTTGGTGTTCCAGGACTTTATGACGACAGGGTACTTCTTGCCCCAGGCGTCTCCAAGCTCCTTGAGCTTCTGCTCGGCCAGGGCCTTGGTGGAGGCCCTGTAGACCTCCTTCAGGTCCCGCATGAAGGCCTTCTGGTCCTTTGAGGCCACGTACCTGAGTGAGTTTCTTATCTGATGCACCACGCAGAGCTGGACGTCAGTGGCCGGGAAGATGGTCGTTATGGCCTCAGGAAAACCCTTGAGGTTATCTATCGAGGCTATCAGGATGTCCTTGACCCCGCGGTTCGAGAGGTCGGTCAAGACCTGAAGCCAGAAGTTCGCGCCCTCGGCCTCTGAGACGTATATGCCGAGAGCCTCCTTAAGCCCCTTCTGGTTGACGCCCAGTATGGTGTAGATGGCCTTTGGGACTATTCTGCCTTCTTCCTTGACCTTGTAGTGCATGGCGTCCATCCAGACCAGAGGATAGACGGCGTCAAGGGGCCTGCTCCTCCACTCCTCGATGACCGGAATTATTTTGTCGGTTACGCTTGAGATGGTGGCCGGGGAGACCTCTATCCCGTACATCTCCTCGATGTGGCCGGATATGTCGGAGTAGCTCATCCCAAGACCGTATAGCGAAAGTATCTTGCCCTCAAGGGCCGGGGCAAGGGTCGTCTGGCGCTTCTTTACTATCTCGGGTTCAAAGGTAGAGTTTCGATCCCTCTGGGCTTCGAGCTCGAAGGCCCCATGCTCGGACTTCATTGTCTTCGAGGTCTTGCCGTTGCGACGGTTCTTACTCTCGGCTGGCTCTTCTTCAAGGTGGGCCTCAAGCTCGCCTTGGAGGGCGTTCTCAAGGATACGCTTGATCAGTGGGGTTAATACGCCTTCCTTGCCGGAAAGGGGCTTTCCAGATTTGAGCTGCTTTACCGCTTCCTTCTCAAATGCCGCAAAGTCAAAATCACTTCCTAAAGACGCTGCCTTCTTCTCCTTTTCCATACCAAACCTCCTGAAGTTTTAATAACATTTCCAGTTATTTTCTTCAGCAGGATTGACACAGTTCAGCTAACAGACCCGTGTTCGCCTTTTCAGGCAATCTTCCTGACCAAAAACGGTATACTCACCTGTGAATAGTAATCGCTGAAACCCGTTCGCTAACCCGCCCTACGTTGCTGATCAATCAGCCCGTTCTATTGACTTTTTCCAAGAGACTTTATCACCTCAAGAAGCATCGTTTGATTGACATCCTGAGGATTCTGTTTTTCTAAATTCACGCTGGTTTCATTGAAAATGTGCGGCAGGGCGTGCGTCATGATCTGGTTTGTTTGATTTTCGTTTCCTTTATGGATTTCAAGAAGGCTTCCCATTGCGTTGAGAGCGGTTTGCTTGAACGCATATATTTCCTTTGCTTTGCGCTCATACACATATCGCCGAAAACAGAAAAATGTCAGGTAGCTGAACACCGAGAAAACAGCGAGCCGCATGATTATCCCCCCCCAGGCATCCCCGCTCAAGGGTGAAAACCAGGCCGAATCTTTAAAGTAGGGAATTTTGAAGCCTGTCCATACTATGAACAGGTATAGAATGGATATGGCAGCAAAGGAAGTGCCGGCGAATAGCCATGGCCGTGTCGATATTTTTTCCATCCTTCTGTCAAATATTTCTGATATATTCCCGAGAATGTCCTTTCTGGCTTGATCTTTGCTTTCAGAGAACGATTTCAAGTAGGCAAGCACTTCATCCAGCTGAGCTTTCTTCTCGTGCAAGCGGTCCAGAATTGAGAGGCTTTCTTTGACCTTTTCAACATGCAAAACTGGCGCATTAATCTCAGGCTTGCGCACGTGATATTTTACATGGAATAAATCCACCTCGTTGATGATGTCAAGGACGTCCTTAAGATTGTCATCCGATATTGTATCTCCTCTTGCCTCATTTAATCTGGATAGCAGTCCGTCCAAAATATCCAGATATTTCGGCACATCGGTTCTGGAGAAGACAGGGCTGAAGCGGGGCGGATCATCACTTTTAATAGACTCCAAAACAAAACAAAAACATTCGAGGGTGACTGTTATTATTTGCGATTCCTGCGACGGAAAAAGTTTATTCGCGGTGCGCGTAAGTTTTGATGATGTCGTGTTATCCAGGAGGCGAGAGAGGCGCGTACGAAATTCGTTGTCTATGGCCGAAATGTACCTATATCCAAACGACAGACTCTGGAAAACGTAGCCCTCTGGCGAGGTTACGTTTTCTGGGTTCGTGCCGGTAGCTATGACTTTTCTTAATTGGGCGAGGCCGAACTCTCGCATTTTGACGCGAATGTCATCCTCGCTCTCCCCTTCCGGAATTTTGTTACGATCAAGGACAACCTCGAAAATTTTAAAATTGAGGTAGCCCCTTTCTCTTTCAAATGAAACGACTATTGCTCTTTCCGGATCGCGATCTCTATATACAGTCTCTGCATTCATGACCAAATATACATTCTGGTCTTCAGTCCTGAATTCAGCAAGTTCTTCTCGATCATAACCGGGCTGTGGGATAATTATGTTGTTCATGTTTAGTTTTGTAGGGCGGGCTTCGCCCACCTATATTTCTTTAGGTTTTCTATCTAAAGGTAGGCACACCCACATCATCAATTATTTTTTGAAATTTACAACATCCGGGCAAGAATTACAACACTCTCTTTCAGGAAGTACTCCGCATACAACAGGGATAGCTCGAAATGCGTTGACAAGTATTGTAAACACAAATATTGCCCACAGCACTTAATGTCTCTTATTTGAAGATTTACAGGGACTGTTTTGCTTTGAATGTATAACAGTGCTTATCATCGACTTCATGCTCAATCGCGGTTTGAACGAGCTTGTTCAAGGAAATGCCCAGTTGTTTTGCTTTTGCTATAGCCCTTCCATGAACATCCGGGGAAACTCGTACATTGAAACTTCCCTTATACGATTTGAGCGGAGCCTTTTTGGCTTCTTTGCAAAGATCGAGATAATCATCTACAGCCTCGTAAAAGGCTTTTACAAGTTCATCCACGCTATTGCCCTCAAAGGCCACAAGATCGTTTATACCTTCTATCTTACCGTGAAAGACCTTATCTTCCGCGCTGAAATGCACCGAGCCGATAAAGCCTTTATGCGTTAAGGTGTCTTTCATATGATTACCTCCATACTTGATTAAATTAAGCCCTGTTTCTTAAGCTCGTCTTCCATGTCGTTCAACTGATAAAATTTTAAAATATTACCGGGATGCGGTTTGTGCAGTCGAATAATGTGTCCGGTCTCTTTGTTGATGAACGCAACCCTTGAGCCTGATGTTTTTCCCTTGTTGCTCTCTATATAGTGAAATCCTCCAAGCATTTTTTTTGCTTCATCGTAAGTAAAATCTCTGGGCTTGGACAAAAATCTCTCTATAAGTTTTTGCATCTTGCTCATATACTGATAGTAGCATGATTATGGCAAAATGCAACTGAAAAATAGTTACTTTTACCTTTTTTTCTCACCGGTGTTTTTCATGAAGACCAACCATGTCACTATTCTTAGCCAGGCAATTTTCTTAAGCTCGCCGCAATGCAAATAATCGAGTTGAGGCCCCAGACGGGCCCCAGCATCAAAAAGTCATAAGAAAAGTCCTTAAAATTCAATTGGTTAGAGGCCATCCGTGGGGGTTCGAGTCCCCCCTTCGGCACCAAATTAAAATAAGCCAGCCGTTCAGTTTCGGCTGGCTTTTTTAATTTGATATCGGATGTTGGGACTCGAACGGATTCCAAGCGGCGGCGAAGCCGCAACGCCTGAACGCCGAGCGATAAGCGAGGATGAGGGTACAGGATGTACCCGTAAGCGAGGAATACCGGAGCCTGAGCGAGACGGACAGGATGTCCGGCGGCGTAGCCGCAACGCCTGAACGCCGAGCGATTAGCGAGGACCAGGGTGCAGGATGCACCCGGAAGTGAAGGCGTGGGGCTGCAATGACGAGCCAGGGATGGCGATGAATGGAAGCCGAACGAAGGCCGAGTCCCCCCTTCGGCACCATAAAATAATAAAGGGCCAGCCCAAAGCTGGCCCTTTATGTTTTGGTGTGGCAGTCGGGACTCGAACATTCGACAATCAAATCCCTTGTTTCAGCTTTTCCGGTTTCATCTCTGGCCCGCTCGGAATCCGGCGTTCGAGGCAGTAAAATTTTCCATTCCGTTGAAGGTCTAAAAAAACCTGCTCACGCTGAAGAACCCTGTCAGCTCCCGGCCCTTGCGTACTTGACGGCCCTTCCAATGGCCCAGAAGCCCGCGAATGAGACCGCGGTGGCCAGCAGGGTGGCATGACGGTAAGCGACCGCAAGGGATTTGTTGAGGTCAACCGCAGCCTCAAGCTGGTGTCTTGTGGAGAAAAGCGAGATATCAGAAAGCGTTGTCGCGGCTACATAAAGCTGGTTCTGCGCGAATGTTACCGCCAGCAAGAAGACCGACAAATATAACAGATGTTTTTTGTCGAATCCTTCATTGAGCACCAGCGCGGCTGCAAGCAGTACTACCGGGAAGAGATAGATCAAATGCCTGCCTACGGTAAAACCGGTCAGGAGAGTAAAGACCGCGTAGGGTATCCAGTACGAGACCTTTTTAAGGCTCTCGTAAGCGCGCCTGCCATGCCATACGAGCAGGCATAAAAGAGCCGAAAAGGTGCCAAGGGGTATCAGCAGCATGTCCGCTATGAACATGAACGGGTCTTTGCCCATCCTGCTGAAATAGTCATATTTGATCAGATAAATGTAGTCGGCAATCATGCCAGGCATCCCGTTGGCTTCAATCGGGGCCGCGTCTGAGAGCGGGGTATTTGGCGAAGTCAGGATGGACGGGAAATACGGGAACTTCCTTAAAATAAAAAAGACGAGCACAGGGATTATGAGTACAGGGATTGTCTTTATAAGCCCCCTCCCCTTAAGCCCGCCTTCTGAAGCCGTCTTCCACAGGTATGTGGGCAGGAGGAAAAGGAGCGATTCCTTGCAAAGCAGCCCCAGGACGATAGCTATCAAAAAACCGATACTGCCGGATACGGCAAGGAAATAGGAGGCTGCCGAAAGAAACGCGAAGGCCCACGGGTCGGCCATCTGGACCTGGTCCACATAAAGCCGCACGGTAAGAAACCACATGGAATAGATGGTGATAAGCAGGTATATAATGGGGGTACTTGTCTTGTAATGCCTGAGAAGGAGAAAAATGAACAGTATCGTAATGCAATAGGCTATGAGGTTCGAGACCTCCCATGCATACCTGAGGACCCTGAAATTGGTCACCCAATAAGAGTAAATCTCTGCATTCGTATAGAAACGGCCGTTTTCCAACCTCTGAACAAACTGACTGGAAAGAAGATAGCCCATGAACGAGGGAAAAAGCCTCTCCGAATAAAGGAGCGGAACCTTTTCAGGAACTTCATCAGGTATTTCAAAGAACAACGCCATCATAGAATAATACTTGGCGTCGCCCTGGGGGATCTTTTCGTACTCGGTGCCTGTTATGGCCATCAGAGAGCCGTAGAAGAGGAGGGCCACGGCTAATAAGGCTATTATCTCTTTTTTAGTCATTTCGCGCTCCGGTCAGAAAAATCGTAATCTATCATGAACACCTTTCAAATTCAATTACGAAGCCCTGGATGAAAAACTGCCGCTATGCCGCTATTATGACGGGCTGCACCCTGATGCCGCGCGCCCTTGCTTTCCTCCTGCATCGCCTTCCCCCCTCTGCTAAGCTTGATTTATGGAGCGACTCGGAGACAACAGCGCGAATAACAACGGCAAAACTCACCTTATCTGGCCCGATTTACTCAAAATACTTGCAATATATGCCGTAATCGTAATACATACCGCGGCGCCATATCTTATCCTCTACAATACAAACGGACTCTATGATTGGTGGGCCGGGAATCTCTACGATTCTATAGCAAGATGGTGCATCCCGGTCTTTGTGATGCTGAGCGGCCTTTTTCTTATCGAGAAATACCGCGAGGAGACCTTCAGGAGTTTTTTCGCGAGGCGGCTTACAAGGGTGCTTGTCCCCCTCATCGTCTGGAGCTTCATTTACTTCCTCTGGCGCATATACGCCAACAACGAAGAGCTATCATTCGCCTCTTTCATCCCCATGCTCTTCATTACGCCTGTGTATTACCACCTCTGGTTCATGTACCTGTTGATAGGCCTTTATCTGCTCGCCCCCCTCCTGGGCATCTACATGAAGCACCCCTGCTGCCGCCACGCATGGTATTACCTGGCGCTGTGGTTCGCGCTGGTCCCGGTTCTCACCTTCATCGAATCCTGGTTCGGCATCACCACCTATATTACCCCAGGCGCCGGTAATTCCATATTCAAGTTCACGGGCTACTTCATCCTGGGCTGGATGCTGCGGGATTTCGAGACCACGCCCGCAATGAAGGCCTTATTAACCCTCATCTTTCTTGCCGGCCTCTTCATAACCGCATACGGGACATATATGACGACCATAGTAATGAGCAACGGTCAATTCAGAGATTTATTCTATGAGTACTGGAGCTTCAATGTCTTTATGATGTCCGTCTCGATATTCCTCCTGGGAAAGGGCATGAAGCTTGCCATATTCAGCCGTTACGATTACGGTCGCAAGGCCCTCCATGTTACGGCAGCCTGCGTGCCGGGTATCTATCTCGTTCACGCCATGGTCCTTGCCGCAGCCAGGAGGGGGTTGCTCGGGATCGAGTTCACGCCGGATATGATGGA
>Ga0209751_10000509_pt1 | contig 41668 bp, 35 predicted proteins | sample RifCSP13_1_FD_184019 | JGI IMG/M metagenome (GOLD analysis project Ga0209751, IMG submission 184019) | Soil microbial communities from Rifle, Colorado - Rifle CSP2_sed 13_1 (SPAdes) (version 2) | ecosystem: Environmental > Terrestrial > Deep subsurface > Rock core/Sediment | place: Rifle...
GGAAGACCCAAAAAAAAAGAAGGGGGGGGTGGCGCCTCTTTGTAGGTGGGATCTAAAAAGCACTACACACTGCCGTGTGTAGGATCTATTGTTTTGACACAGTCTCTTTAGCGTCATGGAGCTTCACCTTTGGCCTACCACACGACTCTCCGGAAACCGCTCGAGACACCATACGCTTTAGCGTCATGGAGCTTCACCTTTGGCCTAACGACGCAAAAAACCAACTCGATCACTAGGTACCGTGGTGGACCTTGATGAGTGAGGTTTGGTCCATCGTGTGGTAGACCGAAGGTGAAACTCCATGACGCTAAAGCGTATGGTGTCTTGAACAAGATCAACTGACCAACTGACCAACTAACCACTGACCAACTAACCACTGACCACTGACCAATAACGATTGAGTAATACCTGCTTTCTGACCTCTGCCCCTCGGTCCTCCCACTCGTCCGACCAGACAGCTTACCTCCCGCCAAGTAATCGAAGTGCCACACGACGCGCAAAACGACGTCTACCTTTAGGTGTAGGCAGGAAAAGCCAGGTCAGTACTCGAACGGCCATAGGGATTTCTGATGGCTGCCCTTGTGCCGCTGCGGGGAAGAATCTAGAAATTGCTTCGATGGGGTTCTGTCGCACTTCATCGATCATCGACACCCTTTGAACACAAGATATCGTGCAATAGGGAGCACATTGCTTCTTTGTGTGATACTCCCTATCGAGGTCTGCGCGCTTGTACTCCGACAGGGGAATCCCCGGATAACCTCTTTGTTGTGAGCAATAATGTACAAGTCCATCTTCGCAAATGTACAGGTAGCGACTCCCTGCTCTGCAGTGCCAGTCGTTCGTAAGACCACGAACTAAATTCCGGTGAAATCTATTATAGAGAGCGGATGTCCAGAAAGGCCTCTTTAGTCCCTCAATCTGCTGATAAACATCCTCTTGCCGCTGATTCAATCGCTGCAACCTGCCAGTTCCATCATGTATGAGCCCCACGGTACTGGAGAAGCCAAGATCCAGCGCCCGACGCATAATAACCAGAGCATCTTCAGGATTTTTAATCGAGCTGCCGACGACAGAATTCACATTCACGCCAAAGTCTGCGTGCTTGGCCAGCAGACGAAGCTTCTTATCCAGCACCTTCAGGCTTTTCTTTGAAACTTCGTCAGGGTTTACGTTGTCGATACTGATCTGAATATGGTCTAAGCCAGCGCGATTCAGACGTTTAATTCGCTCTTCCGTTAGCTTGTAGCCATTAGTAATCAAGCCAGCAAGTATTTTGTGACTGCGAACCCTTTGGATGATCGCATCGAGATCCGGGTGCAGCAGCGGCTCACCTCCACTAATCGTGATGATTTGAGTTCCAAGCGCTGCCAACTGATCGATACGGTTAAGCATGTCCGCAGTTGGAACGGGTGACGACGAAGTATCGAACTCGTTACAGTAGGTGCAGGACAGATTACAACGACGGATTGGAACAATCTGGGCTTCGACGGGATACCGAGTCGATTTGAGAGTTCTGGCAATGATTCCAGCCTCTCGGAAGCGACGTTTCAACGCCAGTAACTTCTTTTTCACCCGAGCAGTGTTCATCAGGAGTTACATTTTAACGCGTGCTTCGAACATCCGGCACTAACAACTTGGAAGCCAGATCGAACTATGCCGTTGTATGTCAGCATCTGCTACTTTTTTAATGCTCAATACCGACTCTTCTACAAGTCGGCGATGCAGAACTCCAGCTCATGTGTAATCTCTTCTGCGGTCTTATCTTCAAAGCGTATCGGCTTACCGAAAGTTACTCGCACTGTCCCGGGACGAACAAAGAACTGGCGGCGCCGCTTAATCTCAAAGAGCCCGTGCAGCTTGATCGGCACGACAGGAACCTGAAGCTCGGATACTAGTAATCCAGTTCCCGTCATGAAGGGTTGCAGCTGCCCATCGGTAGTCTCCTGCCCTTCCGGGAAAACCAGAACACTCCAACCACGATCCATCGCTTCACCAAAGTAAGCAAAGCTGCGGCGAAAGCCACTCTGCTTGGGCAATGAGAAGACGTTGAAAAGCGCCGCAGCCAAAACATATGTCAAACGTCGCTTGATGCGATAGAACCACCCGACGCTAGCAGGAGGATGACGCCAATCCCGAAGTATCTCGCCCGACATCGCAGTAGCGAGCCTCGTACGCCAGCGTACAGGCAATGCCGACATGATCAACGCCGCGTCCACGTCAGTAACATGATTTGAAACCAGCAGCGCAGGACCCTCTAAATCGTCAAGGTTTTGCAGACCATGAACTCGCACCCGACACATCACGTATGTTATCGGCAATAGCAGGAGGTGATAGATCACTACTCTGATCCACGTGGTTGGAAACCGCATTGCCCACACCGGATAGGGATACGGAACCGTCTCATTGCGGGACCTTCGCACCAACTGTTCAATATCGCCGACTGTCGTAGCTTCAGTGATCGCGGCTTCGTCGAGTTCAATCTGAAAACGGTCCTCGACTGCGCTTAATAATTCGATTCGTCCCAATGAGTCGAGTTTCAGATCGTCTGCCAGCCTTGCTGATGAATCTATTTTGCGTGCGTGATCGCCCATCATTCGCGAGATCAAGGGAAGGACCGTAGAAGTGTCGGTGGGCGGCAGTGTGACCCCTTCCTCGGGCGTCGAGAGTTTCGACAGCCTCTCGGCTATCAGTACTTTTCTAATCTTGCCCGTAGCGATCGTGCGCGGGAAATCATTGTCCGGCCAAACAATCCAGTGGCGAATGCGCTGGAACTCAGCCAGGGATGCATTGGCACGCTTCACCGCTTCGCTAAGGTCGGCTTCTCTGTTGCGCGGGATCAGCGCAGCCATCGGCACTGTGCCTTTCTTGCTGTTAATCGGAACTACAGCACTGGATCTGATCTCCGGCTGCTGATCAAGTGCTGCTTCGAGATCTTCGGGGAAGATCTTAAGTCCAGCTGTAGTGACAATCGTGTCCTTACTTCTCCCTCTAAAGAAGATATTGCCATCCGTTCCTACTTCACCCAGATCGCCTGTGTGCATCCAGCCTTGCTCATCTGTCATCGGAGTAACGCCACCTTGCCAATAGCCTGGAGAAACGTTTTCCCCCCGGACCAGGATCTCACCTGTTTCGCTCAACTTGACCTCCTGTCCTGCGACGGGTTTGCCAATTGAGCCACGCACTAACCGGAAAGGGTGCGACAGGCTGGCGAGAGAGGCGGTCTCCGTCATTCCGTATCCCTGGATGACAGCGAAACCGAGGCGTCGCCAGAAAACTTCCGTCTCTTGTTCCAGAGTTGCACCACCCGCTATAAAGGCCCAAAACCTCCAACCGAATTGGCGGTGTATTTCGCGAAAGGTCCACCAGTTTCTCAAGAAATTTCGGCCTTCTGCGGAACTGAGCTTTTCGTTGAGCCACTGCTTCGAATGCCTGACCGCGTAGTCCTCCGAGATCTTGTCGCGCAAACTGTCCAAGAACCTCGGAACAGTCACGATCAGGTTGATCCGTTGCTTTCTTACAGAGGCGATAATCTCTGAGGGCTTGTAGGATTCACGGAAATAGACTTCGGCGCCGAGAATATGGGGGATGAAGATGCCCATGAACTGTCCGAAGACATGGCTAAGGGGCAGGAGGCATAGAAAACGCAACGGATGTACCAGCTTCTCCCAGCGGGAGTATTTCCTAATTTCATTCTCGATAGGTACAAGGTTGGCGAGCAGGTTGCGGTGAGTTAGACAGACGCCCTTTGGATCAGCAGTGGTTCCGGAAGTAAATACGATCTCAATCAGATCGTCTGCAGTGACGTCTTCCGCTGCGTATACCTTATCCGAATGATTTTTCAAGGCTCGGGTGAGACCCTCAAGCGAGAGAGTCGGTACATCACCCTGGTTCTGCTCGCCGAGAAGCAACTTTGCCGAAACCTGCTGTTGTACGCGCTCGACAAAGTCCTGTGCCGACTGCACGTCGAGAGGAACAACCACAACTCCACGTAGTAAGCACCCCCAAAAGGCCGCAATCCATTCCGGAGAGCTTTCGCCCCAGAACATAACGCGGTCGCCCTTATTAATGCCGCGAATCTCGAGTTCGCGAGCAAACTGGAAAGCGGCAGCGGCTACCTGACCATAGGTCCAGCGGGAAACTCGAAGGCCGCGCCAGCGCGCGACCGAAATCTCATCGCGCCGAATAAAGCAATCGTCGAGAAAACTGAGCAAAGTCTCACGCATAACTCGCGCCCGCGAATAGCGTAGCGGCTCAATCATTTGGTCTCAAGGCCATGCCGACAAACTTTAGGTTTGTCTGAGCCCTGGTCTCACTTTCCTATTGCACTCACTTTCCTATTGCACTGTGGATGCATGATGGAGTAGGTTTGTTTTCACATCCCGCCCCTTCCTCCATCGAAACTTCCAAAGGGGGTCGAGAAATGCTTCGAGAACTCTTCGAAACCTTGATTCAGCTGCTGCCAGTGTTTGCGCTGTTGGGTATGATGTTTGGGGCAGGTTTCTTCATTGGTCGGGTAAGCAAAAAGAGCGACGGCTAGGTAAGTCAGAGGTCAGAAGTCAGAGATCAGAAATCAGACCTTTCTTTTTGGATCAGACTCAACCAAATCCTCCACACGGCAGTGTGGAGTTCGTTAAGATCCTGCCTACAACAGGCGCTGCTCCCCCTTCTTTTTTTTTTCAACAATACCAACTCAGAAGCGTGTGACACTCAAAACGCTCAAACTACCCCTCCTCAATTTCGACGGAGCTTCTGAGTCGGGAATGTTGAAGAAAAAACAGGGGGGCGGCGTCCGTTCTAGTAAGTAGGATCTGAACAACACTACACACTGCCGTGTAGGATTTTGTTGTTGGTCCGTGTAACAGGTTTTTGACACAGTCTCTGCCGTGTGTAGGATTTGGCCCTACCCGGCGCGGTTGAGCGCTCGGACCGCCAGGATTAAACAGATCGCCGCGAAGACTACGACCGCCGCACCCTCAAGCAAGAGTACATTCGCAGATCCCACTCCCAGCAGGCTAAACCTCAGAAGGTCCACCTGCCACGTCATCGGGTTGAGATAGGCCCCAACGCGAAACCAGCCCGGCACATCGCTTAGAGGGTAGAACATCGAACTGAAGAACATCAGCAGAATGTACGCTGCGCTGAGTACGGTATTGAAAGAATCCATCCGGGCGAGCTTAATGGCGAATACACTAAAGAGAAAAAACCACCCAGCGGTCGCAGCTACGACGATCAACGCAGTAAGAGGAAGCAGGTTCCAGCGTATTCTTATATCCATAGCCACAACGCCAAGCACAATAGCCAGGATGGAACCAATCACGGCCAGTAGGACATTGAAACTTATCTTTCCGATCAAAACCTGAGCGCGCGTGATCGGATAGGTGAGCATCTCGTAGAAGATTCCCGAATCCTTGTCCATAAAGAAGCCCCACGCGGTATTCATCGCAACCGAGAAGGTGACCATTCCCAGCACACCGGGTAGGAAGAACTCGGTGTAGCTGAACGAGTCATCTTCGAAAGGAATCGTGCTGCCAAGCATCCGCTCAAATCCGATACCAAACAGAACCAGGTAGGCAAGCGGCACGAAAAGATCCCAGAAGACGAACCCGATGTTTGTCATCCGTTGCCGGTAATCCCGGTAAAAAACTGCTCCGATGCCAGTCATTTCTTTTCTTCCATCAAGGCAATAAATATCTCTTCGAGTGTTGGGCCATGCACCTCAAACTGTAGAATGGGCAACTCGCGAGAAATCTCCGCCAGTCTACCCAGCAGCGACGCTTCCTCGCCGCGGAAAAGCATCTCGACAACGTTAGCCTCCACGCGCAAATGCTCTGGCTTGAGGGCCTCAAGCCGATCAACCAGATCACCGTTCGTCTCTGCAAACGAAAGGTTTACACGGAATATGTGCGTCGAAAGCTTGCGTAACTCAGGTAATGTGCCGGATGCCATCGCTCGGCCCTGATCGATGATCATGATGTTTTCGCAGAGTTCCTCTGCTTCACCCAGCACCTGAGTTGTCAGGAGTATCGTCCGGCCATTGCGAGCCTCAGTACGCAAGCGGTCCATCACCCGGCGCTTCATGATGGGGTCCATACCTGTGGTGGCTTCATCCAGGATGATGACCGGCGCGTCGAGCATAAAAATCTTGGCCACCTGAATCCGACGCTTTGTACCGAGACTCAACTCCTGTACTGTCTCACGCAGTCGATCTTCGAATTCAAACTCTTCAGCCAGAGCGCGCATTCGGAGGGCAGCTTCACGCGATTTCACCCCGTGCAGGTAGGCGTAGATGAGCAGGTTGTCCTTCACCGTCAGCAAGTTCTCAGTGGCGGTCTGCTGAAGCACAACTGCCAACTGCTGACGCGCTGCCAGGGAATGTCGACTGACGTCGAATCCCATGACAGAGGCACGTCCGGAAGTGAGGGGCGTGATCGTGCTGAGTATCTTTACAAGCGTGGACTTACCAGCACCGTTTGGACCTAGCAGACCATGAATGCGCCCCTGCGGCACCGCGAACGATACGCCGTCCAAGGCTCGGACGGGCTCACTGCTGTTGCTACGGTAGGTTTTCCTTAAATCCTCGACCTCAATGGCGTTGATCAATGAAGACATCTTATTTCCACGCGCAAAATCTTGGATCTTGAGAATTGTACGGCTGCCCCATTCGTACATTCACCTGCTTAACGATAATTATCCAAATTATGTTTACCTTTTAGTAGGTCCTAAGGGGGAACAAGACAGTCCCTAAATATTTCCTTGTTGCCGTCTCTGGCTGGTCCAGACGACCTCACCGGTTGAAGTGTCGATGAGTGATGCGCTTAAGGCCACAAATCTCACGTCTGCATTCACGGCTGCAGGGGCCAAAACACCGGAACCAACCACATGACAATCGCAAACACGAAGATCGTCAGGATTGACCCAACCTTCACAAAGTCAAAAAACCGATAACGTCCCGGGGTATAAACCAATACGCAAGCAGGCTCGAGCGGGGTTAGGAAAGAACAGGAAGCAGCGTAAGTAACCGCTACCGCAAACGTCCTTGGGTTCAGTCCCAACGCGAGCGCTGATTTAATCGCAATCGGCAGTACGACAAGCGCCGCTGCCTGGTTCGACATCGGTTGCGTCAATGCCACCGTCAAGAGAAAAAACCCCGCCAGAACCGCAACCGGGCCGTAATGACCCGTGGCCCTAATAATGAGATTTGCGAGATATTGATCTGCCCCGGCCTTTTCCATCGCCAGCCCAAAACTCATCATGCAGGCGATCAGAATAATTAGCCGCCAATCAATCATCTCGTAAATCTCAGACGTACGAAGTGAGCGGCTGGCGAGAAGAATCAAGACGCCGACCAGAACCGCAACAGACAACGGAATCAGGTGTGTCACCGAGAAAAACAGAAATACAACAAAAGCGAACAGGGCCCATCGCCTTTTCCATGGGCGCGCCTGGCGTTCAGAGATTTCTTCAAGCAGCAAGATCTGATCTTCTGCGGCGAGAGCTTCAACGCGCTCGCGATTCCCCTGGATCAACAGCACGTCTCCAAACCTGATTCTCACAGTGCTCAGCTTCGACAGCAGGTTCACCCCATGGCGATTGATTGCCATTACTACCAGTTGGTAACGTTTCCGGAATTGTAGTCGCTTCAAAGTACGGCCGATGAAGTCCGATCCCTTTGGAACCATCGCCTCGAATAGCTCAACATCTGCCCCCTCGAGTACCGCATCGTTCAAAGTAAAGTCCGGCTTGATCTCAATACCCGCTTCACTCTTTACTCGGAGAATATCCTCGACGCGACCCTGAACCAGCAGGAGATCGTCATGTTTAATCTTTTCGCGAGGATTAGGCGCAATCCGGTACTGTTCGGCGCCGCGAAGAATGCCGAGAACAGTCAGTTCGAGTTCGTCGCTGATGCGGGCCTCGGCTAGCGTTTTTCCAATCAGCGGTGAATCGTCAAGCACAATCACTTCTGTCATGTATTGCCGCACGTGGTATTGCTCAGTAAGCGACTTCGCCGATTCACGTCGCGGTAAGAGGCGAAGCCCCACCAACAACATGTAGAGCATGCCGGCGCCAACAATCGGCACGCCAACGCTTGTTAGCTCAAACATAGAAAACGTCTCAATGCCATATCGGGGCAGCGCGCCGCTGACTGCCAGGTTCGTGGATGTGCCTATTAGCGTGCAGGTGCCGCCTAGGATTGCCCCGAAGGCAAGGGGGATCAGAAGTTTCGAAGGGCTGATGTTTCTCCGAGAAGCGATTCCCAGAACGACCGGTAAGAACATGGCCGTCGTGGTTGTGTTTTTGATGACGGCAGCCGAGAGCGCCGCCGTGAACATGATCAGTGCGGTGATAAGGAACTCGCTATCGCCCGCGAACCGGTGCAAACGTCTGCCCACCGCATCGACTAAACCCGTTTTCGCCAATCCACCAGTCAGGATAAAGAGGCCGGCTATCGTGATTACTATGTCATTGCCAAACCCGGCGAACCCCTCGGACACAGTGAGCGTTCTGGTGATGATCAAAGCCATCACAAGCAGGATGGAAACAATCTCGATCGGAATGCGCTCGATGGCAAACAGGACGAGCGCAACGAACAACAGGCCGAGGACAATTGCAATCTGCGTAGTCATAAACGGTTGACGTAATCCTGCGCGAGCCCAGAATAGCTAGTATTTTGAATCCGGTGTGAAGGCAGAATACCAAGAAATCGGGCAAACTTCAGTCACTGATTTGCGTGGGTTGAAATTGAGTCGTTGATGACACGCAGCCCAGCCACTACCCCAGGTCTTACCTTGCCTGAATCCCTGGCGGTGTCGTGATTAGTCGTTTTCTTCTTAGCTAACTGAGGTGTCCTCTGTGGCTTGCTGTTGTTTTGTCCCCGAATACATGACAACAGCGTTCACGGAGAAACAGAATTCGCACAGAGAAATCAATTTAGGACATTAACCATTGTGGATTCTTTGGCTCGTGATTGTAAGATTGCCTCTGTCAATCAAGAGTGGGAAATATGTCAAAAAACGGTGTTTTAGCAATTTTGGTGGGTGGTGGACCGGCGCCGGGAATCAACGCGGTCATTTCAGCCGCTGTCATCGAGGCAGTGAATGAGGGCCTCGAGGTTATCGGAGTCCCTGATGGTTTCAAGTGGCTCATCCGTGGAAACACTTCAATAGTGCGCCCTTTACGGATTGAAGATGTCTCGCGTATTCACCTTAATGGTGGTTCGCTGCTGGGTACTGCACGGGACAATCCGACAACTTCTGAACAGGCAATCCGATCGGTGGTTGATGCGTTCCGTGCCCTTGGCGTTACCCATCTAGTGACAATCGGCGGTGACGATACCGCACTTTCGGCAAGCGTTGTGGCCGAGCGGTCAGGACACCAGATACGAGTTGTTCACGTACCAAAGACCATCGATAACGACCTGCCGCTGCCCAGCCACATACCTACATTTGGGTATCAAACCGCTCGCCACTATGGTGTTGAGCTGGTTCAGAACCTGATGGAGGATGCACGCTCAACAAAACGTTGGTATGTGGTTGTGGCGATGGGAAGGAAGGCCGGCCATCTCGCTCTGGGAATTGGCAAGGCTGCAGGCGCCACACTTACCGTGATTGGTGAAGAGTTCAGCCAGCAGACCGTGGCGTTTTCGGATATTTGCGACATTGTTGAAACGGCAATCGTAAAACGACGGGCGATGGGCCGCCACTTTGGCGTAGCAATCTTAGCTGAGGGCCTGATCGAAAAGTTGGAGGCGAAGGAACTGCAGGAGCTTCAGGATGTAGAGCGAGATGATCACGGCAACATCAGGTTCGCCGAGGTCGACCTGGCGCGGAAAGTCAAGGTCGAGGTACAGGGTCGCCTGGCACAGCGAGGTGTTCGCATAACTATCGTCAATAAGAATATTGGCTATGAGCTGCGCTGTGCCGACCCGATTCCCTTCGACGCTGCCTATTGCCGCGACCTGGGTTATAGCGCTGTACGATTTCTGCTGGAGGGTGGAACCGAAGCGATGATCAGTGTCCAGGGTGGGCGCATGGTACCAATGCCTTTTGATCGGATACGCGAGCCAGGAACAGGAAAGACGCGCGTACGAATGGTCAATGTCGAAAGTGAGGGCTATCGTGTGGCTCGCGAATACATGATTCGACTTGAGGCGAAGGACTTCGAGGATGCTTCCTGGGTCGAGAAGATGGCGGCGGCAGCGAACATGTCGGTTACTGAGTTTCGCAATAGGTTCGGTTACTTTGGCGGGCAAGTACGTTGATCGAATTATTGGCGAAGAACAGTGAGTCGTTAGACGTACCTGGAGACATAGGAACTAGCTCAACATTATGTCGATTAAAAAAGTGGGAATTCTGGTCGGGGGTGGTCCGGCGCCTGGGACAAACGGGGTGATTGCAGCCATTGCAATCGAGGCCATTAAAAGTGGACACAAAGCGATCGGTTTCTCGGACGGATTTGAATGGCTAGCGCAACGCTATACCGATGAGCAACACGAACTGACGATAGATGAGGTAACCCCGGTTCATCTGCAGGGTGGCGTAATGCTGGGTACGTCGCGGACGGATGTAACAACTCAACCGCAGGCGTTGGCGAACACGATCGCAGCACTCAAAAAACTCGGGGTGGAAGCGCTGGTGACGATTGGAGGCGACGACCTGGTGCGCAGCTCAGCGGCTATTGCGCGTGAATCGCACGACTCCATCAGGGTAGTGCAGGTACCTAAGAGCATTGATAACGATCTGTTTTTGCCGGGCTCAGTGCCAACGCTTGGTTACGAAACCGCTCGCCACGTCGGAGTTGAACTCGTGAAGAGGCTGATGGAAGACGCGCGCACAACCGGGCGTTGGTATTTAGCGGTAACCATGGGCCGGCCAACAGGCCACTTGACTCTTGGAATTGGAAAGGCCGCGAGTGCGACATGTACGATCATTCCCGAGGAGTTTGATGAGAAGATCTCACTCGCCGATATCGTTGATATCGTCGAAGGAACAATTATCAAACGGCGGTCAATGGGTCGAAAGTACGGTGTCGTTCTGTTGGCAGAGGCTTTGGTTGAACATTTTGATGCCGAGGAGGTAGCCGAGTTGCAAGATGTCGATCGGGACGCACAAGGCAATATACGCGTTGCCGAGATCGATCTCGGCCGCAAGGTCAAGAACGAAGTGCAACTGCGTCTGGAACGCCGGAACATCAAAGTAACCGTGGTCGATAAGACCATAGGTTATGAGCTGCGTTGTGCGGCTCCGATCCCTTACGACGCGGAGTACGCTCGCGACCTTGGCTACGCGGCGTATAAGTTTCTTGTTAACGGCGGTTCAAACTCAATAATCACCATTCAGGGCGGTGAGTTCCACCCAGTCGCGTTCAGCGACGTTATGGATCCCAAAACGGGCCGCGGCCGACAGCGTTTCGTGGACGTAGAGACGGAGAGCTACCGGGTGGCGCGCGATTATATGGTCAGGATCGGCGCCAGAGATTTTGTTAATGAAGATTCAATTACGAGGTTGGCTGAGGTGGCTGGACTGACGCGATCGGAATTCATGGCGCGTTTCGGTAAGTACTCCGATTCGTGAACAGATTGAATCCCACACTCGCAGAAACTCAACAGAATATCCCACACGGCAGTGGTGGAGATGTTTTTAGATCTAGCCTACAACACGCTGCCTATCCCCCCTCCTTGTTTCCAATGTCACCAACTCAGAACCTGGATGGACTCCAAACTGTTTACCGTGTTGAGGATGAATTTAGTCCCAGAATGTCGAAGGATTCTAATCAGTAACGTTGAAAAAGAAGAGTGAGTGCGCGAGTCTGGTAGGCGGGATCGTATTTATTGGTCATTGGTCATTGCTCATTGGTCATTGCTCATTGGTCATTGCTCATTGGTCATTGCTCATTGCTCAGTGGTCAGTGGTCATTGCTCATTGGTCATTGCTCATTGCTCATTGCTCATTGCTCATTGCTCATTGCTCAGTGGTCAGTGGTCCATTGGTCATGTACTTTATTTCCCAATTCCCATTTTCATCCTTCTCCGTGTCTCCGTTCCGTCTCTGTGTTCTCGGTGGACGAATTTCGCAACGTAGAAGATTTCAACTGGAGAGAAAGGGTGAACCTCAGAGACGCGGAGGGAAATGAGAAATGGAAATTTACATGACTAATCGACCACTGACCACTGGCCAATGAGCAATGACCAATTTCTCAGGTGGGCCGAAGATGAAATTCCACGTAGCTAAAGAGGCTTGGTGTTTTTTGCTGTTTCGTGTGGCTTCGTGGATCGGTCAAATCACTTTGCCGCGGTCGTAGTCTTTCCTCCCAAGTATTTCTCGAACCACTCCAAATTGGCCCTCATAGCCGCCAACTGCATCTTCGGCTCGTTGGGACCATGTGGCTGCCGCGGCATCACCAACATTCTCGTCGGCACTCCCTTTACCTTAAGCGCGTTATAGAATTCAAAGCCTTGCGAGATCGGTACGCGAATGTCCGCCTCGCCGTGCTGGATCATTGTCGGAGTCGTCACACCCTTCACATTGAACATCGGCGAATGCTTTTGATAAAGATCCATGATGTCCCAGAACTGCCCTCCGAAATAATCCGGAAGGAAAGAAGGAATATCCGCAGTACCGTTAAAGCTCATCAGGTTCGTTACCGGCGCACCCGCCGAAGCCGCCTTGAACCGAGACGTCTGAGTCACGACCCATGACGTCATGAAGCCACCGTAACTCCAACCCATCACGCCTAGACGTTCCGGATCTGCAACTCCCATCTCGATGACTTTGTCCACACCGGTCATCAAATCCTGATAATCGCCGCCGCCCCAATCTCTGATATTGGCGCGTCGAAATTCCGTGCCGTACCCACTCGAGCCTCGGGGATTCGGACGCAGGATCGCGTAGCCCCGCGCAGCAAAGGTAGCTAATGGATATACGCCGCGCCCGCCAATGAAGGTTTGTTGAAACACGCCGGCTGGCCCACCGTGAATGTTGAGAATCAGCGGTACGCGCTGCCCTTCCCGGTAACCAACCGGATAGGTAAGCAACCCCTCAATGTCTTTGCCGTCTTTTGACTTCCAACGGATGACCTCGGTACGACCCACCGGAGGCATGTTCAGATTGGCATTGACTCGACTTACCTGGGCCAACTCGAACCCGGCCGCTGACGCCACAAAAGCCTCGGGAGGCGCGTCGGCAGTCTGCCGAACCAGGCCGAACATTGACGCTGAACGGTTGAGATCTATGCCGCTATATACGGTAGGAGCAACTTTGATCTCTTCAATGCGATTAGCGGCGACGTCAATGCCATAAACCTGCGTACCCGTACCTTTCGCCTCGCTGAAATAGATGCGCCTTCCGTCTGCCGACCAACCTGCAATGCCAGGCTGCCCGTCATAGGAAGCCGCCAGTGTCTTTGGCTGTCCTCCGCTCGCTGGATAGATTTGGATCCAGCCGCTCTGCGCCCACCTTGGCGGATTATCGCTGACTAGTAATGCGATTGAGTTTCCATCCGGCGAGTATGTGGGAGCACTCTCAGCAGCCGCTGTGCCGGCCAGGACAGTAGTCTTTGTGCTGCCCACTTCGACAATCGAGATGTCGGAAGTGGTCCAGTAGTTAGCCACAGGAGATTTAGTATGGCTGAAGGCGATTCGCGAACCATCCGGCGACCAATCAAAAGCGCCCACGTTGTAATTGGCTGCAGTCAATTTCCGCAGCTCACGTTTGCCAGCCGCGTCTTTCTCAATCGCGATTACATAGAGCCGCGACATCTTCACGTTCTCATCAATCCAGCGAAAATCGTTTCTTGCCTTGTCGTTCTTTTCCTCATCCTCCGTTTTCGGATCGGTCATCGTGAAAGCGATTGATTTCCCGTCAGGAGACCATTCAAAATTGGAAACGGCGGTCTTCACTTCGGTCAAAGGCTCCGCTTCGCCACCATTTAATCGCAAGAGATAAAGGTTGTTCTTGTTGTCTTTGCGATTTGACGTAAATGCAATTGAATTTCCGTCAGGTGACCATTTCGGATTGGCCGAAGACTTTTCGCCAAATGTAATCTGCTGATTCTGTTTCCCATCAGTAGTAGCCATCCAAATCTGTGTGACAAACTCGCTCTTGTCCGGTGCTGTGACCGCGTCCGAAACCGTATAAACGATTCTCTTTCCGTCTGGGGAGACACGCGGCGAAGCAATCGCTTTGACTTTCAGTTGCAGATCAGGATCCCAAGAGACAGGTGCAGTAGTTTGAGCTGATGCGGCCGTCGAAAAAACGACAAACACGATCATTAGCGTCGTTAAGGGTCTCATCATTGTTCTCCTGAAAAGTAACAAGCAAGATTTTAATATCTGACGATTCGACTCAATTCGCATGACTCAGTCGTTCGAGGCATGAACCAGGCAAAGTACGCAACCGCCGTGTGTCTAAACAGCTAACAATTCGGAGACTTCCTGAAACACCAGTTTCAACACCAGCTGAAACTCTGAAAACACTCCTGCTGACCAAAATGCGCGAGCCTCTCTCCCGCCCTTTCCCAGTAGTATTTGGAGGTGCAAGATACTATCTCGGAGTCGAGAAGTTAGCGCAAAAAGTACTTCATCGTGAAACAAAAGTGGACGCCGCAGGAGCAGGTCAAGCTCACTTAGTAGGTTTCGTAGGACCGGCTGTTGATGATCACCCTTGCGTTCGGTTGCCGTCGCGATCAATGACTCTATGGCCACCTGACTAGCGCGGACGACCTCGTCCACGCGACGCAAGTGTCTCAGACATTCCATCCGATGTTGTAAGACCTGATTAGCAGCGTCCTGCTGCGTTCGAGCAGTGTGTTGTATACCCAACAACTCAAAGACGGCACGAACATGTTGTCGTTTGATCTTGTCGGCGCCGAATAGCGCGTGGATGTTCTTTAGAATGCTCTTCAGTTCTCGTACATTACCAGGCCATGTGTAAGTTCGCAGCTCGTCGAGGACTTCCTCGCTGAGCACACAGCTCTCATCATCAGTTACTCGCTTCCAGAGAAACTGCGCCAGTAATGACAGGTCCTCTGGTATATCACGCAGCGACGGTGTGGGAATAGTCAAGACCCGCAAACGATAATAGAGATCCGCACGAAAGGTCCCCTGCAGCACCATGGAGAACAGTTGGCGATTGGTCGCAGCTACAATCCGAGCATGGACTTTCCGCTCGTCTACTTCACCGACGCGTCGGACTGCATTTTCTTCGAGGGCACGCAGAACTTTCACCTGATGCTCAGATGAGAGCTCTCCGATCTCATCCAAAAAGAGCGTTCCGCGACCAGTCTGCTCCCACAGGCCGCGCCGGTCGGCAACGTTCGTCGCCACGCCACCTTTGATCCCGAAGAGTTCAGCTTCCAGTAGCTCCCGTGGGATACTGCCACAGTTAACAGGCACAAACTTGTCGTTGCTGCGCTTGCTGTATTGGTGAATAGCTCGGGCCGTAACCTCTTTTCCGGTCCCGGTATCTCCCAGGATGAGGACTGGGTCCTGGCTGGCTGCAGCACGCATGACCAACACACGCACCAGATGCGCTTCAAGTGTCTGCCCGACATAGGTCTGTTCAAATTCGCGCGGTATGGCAACAGGCGGTAGTAAGTTCAGAACGAGATCGTAGTTGGCGACACCTGCGGAAGGCGCGTTCTTTGAACGGGACTTCGATCGTTTAGCCTTTCCGTCCTGACTGACTCCGTCGGCTTCACTCCAGAGCTCCATGAACAAGGCATCAGGCACAGCGATCAGATAAAGATTTCGATCTCTCGCCGCAGCGGCCTGCTTGAGAAAGGCGCCCACGCCTTGTTGTAGACGACCCGTACTCGAATAACCACAGCTAAGCAACGGAACCCGCTTTTGCTTCAAAAGCAACTGCGCAAGTGATTTCCTTTCAGGTTTTACGCCTCGGTCGTAAACCAGCTTGTCGAGGCGTGTAAGCTCCTTCGCAGAAGCCTGAGGCAGCAGGTAGACGCCAAACTTTCGCTGTTCTTTCAGCTTATTGAGAAACCCCGGTTCGGCGGTGTTGATCGAAAAACGGAGGGGGAGTTTGGCAGACTCACCAGAAACAAATTTCAGAACCTGAAGAGGCACGCGCACGTCTTACCAGAAAGCTCTGGAACGTTCAATACCCAAGGCTCAGTTGTCAGGTCAATCGTGCCGCTCGCGCACTTCGGCCTGAGGAAAAAAACTCGGCGCTTCGGAGATTGATGCCGCATTTATGGTTGCCGCAGCTGAATTGAACATGCGAGGCCCATTTCGAAAATAAATCAAATCCGCGAATGTGGTGGCATAGTCCTCCCCCTTGACCGGCGCGTCACGCCAGTTAGCGTTGGTCACAAACGGATCCGAGAGGTCGAGAATCCGCTGTTTATCGTGGTCAACGATACCTTGCCAGTCACAGCGATACCGGCCACGCTGTTCAAAGCACTCGCGAATTGCCAGACCACGCACTCGCGCACGCCCGGCACTTGGTGGTTCAGTCATCGCGGTCTCTATATCAGAAACCCCATCCATGCGATGTGTTAGCACACCGGCTCTATCGAGCTGACAAAAGAGCCCGTCCGCACCCAGTTCTCCAAACCGCACGTCGATTTCACGGAGTTCGTCTACCAGGGAAAACACGTCTTCCAGTTCATCTCGATCAAAACCCCTGCCACAGAGTTTGCGCAGGGTTCGTTCCACGATTCGGCCTACCGGCGAAAAGGGATCCAGCATTGTTGTGGCCGATGGGAGAGGAGGTTCGCCGCCAATCGTCAGTGCGGCCTGTACTTCACGTAGACACACTTTCCAGTGATCTAGCCTGTCTGCAGTGAAGCCTCGCCTCCGCGCATGTTGCTTGAAGACCTTCTGCTTGATAGCCCAGTCCAACTTAGTTGCTACGGCTTCAGGTCCATCCTCAATCAGGTTCAGAGTCTCCTCCCATCGGTCGCAAGCCACTTCGGCCCAGGGCGGCATGAAATCGTCTCGTTGGTGGTCCCGCGCTTTGGCCAGGTAGCAACGCTGTATTTCAAGGGCAGTTAACAGCTTTCCGTTAACAAGCTGTAGCCTCGCCTCGAGTGTCGGGTCTTCGGCAATCAGGCCCACAGCCAGAAGGGGTTCGGAAAGTCGCAGGTCGGACCCGGGGTGCAGCCCTACGTCCGACATCGCCACCACCAACATCGTCGTCGCCATCTTAAGCCAGGTAGCCAGCTCTGATGACAGACTTTCGCCACACAGCAAATGGAAGCGATGATATCCATACTGCGCATGTGGTTCGTCCTTAATGTGCAAGATCCCACGGGTGCCGGTTGAATTCTCCGTCATCAAACGTTTGAGGAACGAGGTTCGCGGTGAGATAAGGAATTCCGGCCCCCGCCGAAACACATCGAATCCACCTGCGCCGGTGAAAATGATCCGCGTGACGAGATGAGCAAGAATGTCGGAACTGATGATGTTTGGGTTGGCACGATGCAAGTAGGACTCGTGACAACCCCACCCCTGATGCGAGAGGTAGTCTTGATTATGTTTGAACACCTGATAGGCTGGTTGACCAGAACCCTTCGCGAGCTGCAGCATTATTTGCTCGCCAGCCAGCAGATAACGAACGACTTCGGTTGGATTCGTGCACTCCGGAGTGCACAGTTCCGGATGGTTCCCACTGTCGACGTAGAGGCGGGAACCATTCTCGAGAAAGAGTCCCCCACCCCCGAGATCGTGCAGCGTCACGAGCTGCTCATAAGCTCGCTCCACCAACCGATCGGCGTATCTGCAGCGCTCGTAGAAACCGTCAGTAATCGCGCTTACGGCATACTCAGTTTCCACGCCCATGAGCCACTCCCTCACAGCTTATTGTCCTCCCTCCTGCACGCACTCACTCAAAAAGGCTTCGCTGTTACTAGACAGAGTTCGGTCGATTGCTCGGTCGGCAGCCGACAAAAGCACGTCCGCTTCATGGCGAGACGACTCCAATTCATTCTGCGCCGCATTGTCATCGGCGTCCGCTGCGATGCTTCCGCGCAGCCTTGCCAGTCTCTCTCTCAATTGCATAAATCACTTCCTCTATCGATGCTTAACTCCTCTATTCCGCAACCGCTCGAATACTGCGTTTATTAATTCGACCGTTTGCTCCGAGAACTTTCGGTTTGCTGCCGAGGCGTCGCCGCTTGCCCATGACAGACTGGGCCGCACCCAACCTTTGCAATAACTCATCCAGCGTTTTACTCGCGGCGAACGCTTCTTGAGTGTCTTCCCGAGTTAGTGATAGCGGGTGACTCAGCTCCAGCTTTGAACGTCGTTGCCGGTTCGACTGATCGCGATAGGCAAACGACATTTCATGCCAGTCAACCTGCCAGATGGCTTCTTCCTCTACCGTGCGAAGCAACATCGCCCTGGTCCAAGCCCGCGTGTCCTCTGGCGGACCTGACTCAAAATAAGCAATTCGGTCTTCCGCTACTATTCGTTCAATCCGATTATCGCGCTCGCACTGCGAGTACAGCCCTTCATCGGAGTCAAGGCTCGCGTAGGAGTGGTCGAGATGCTTGATCTCAGGTGACGACCAATTCAGTTTGGGCCTTGCAATCATCACTCGTTCAAGTAACATCCGTTTTAAGACCCAGTCGAGTCTTCGTTCGAGCGCACTCCAATCTCGGCGGTGAAGCTTGAGCAACGTGTCTTCCCACAGTTCAAGGATCTCCTGTGTTCGAGGTACGATCCCCTCGCAACCACCATCCGCGACAAAACGGTGTGCCTCCTCTAAGAACAACAGTTGCAGTTCCACCGCCGTCACGCTTGGACCAGCCGCAAGCCTGGACTCTGTCTGCAGCGTCGGATCATGACTCCATTGGTGAACTGCCTCCAGTGGGTCGTCCAGCAACAGCTCAAGATTGACCTGTTCTGCTTCAATCATCGCCAGCACGATCTGCATCACGCCAACTTTCAGAAAACAAGCAGTGTGATTCAGTGTGTTATCAAAAAAGATCACATGAAGCCGTGCGGGGGCGTCACGACCCTTTTCGACATCTGACCCGCAAAGAGGTTCATCGCGGCTGTTCACTATGGGCCGGTGATGGGTCGTTTGAGTTCCGACGAGCCGCTCGAAGAAATCAGCGCGTTGCGCGATTTGGAAATCGACTTTTGGAGCGCCATTCTCGCTGCCAACTTTTCCTTGCCCGGTAAACACAATACTCGAAGCTTGAAACGCGGCCAGCCAAAGCAGGTACTGCATCTTTCGCTTAAAGAGGTTGTCCCACGTCCGGCGTGTTACGAGAAAGTTCAAGTGACTCCCGTACGAATGACCGAATCCATCGCTGTTGTTGACGAGCAGTTCTAAACTCTGGCCATCAGGTAGCTTCGCATTGGCCCCGTTCATTGCTTTCCGGGCAATACGTAGCATCGCATGCCACGCTGCAACGTGATCGTAGGCGTTCGTTACTTCCGGCAAACACAGCTCGAGGTGGTCCATGTCGATATAGGCACAACCACCATTGGCAGGCAAAAATTTTCGACCCCAATCCTGTGGATTGATTATTTGCGCCTTTTGGGCGAGGCGCGGGAACCCATTTCCACTGCGTTTCGTCTTCCTCTCTGCCCGACACGATTGACATTGGCAATCTGCAAAAAACGTCATCCGTGAACCAGGATATCCTTCAATCTCACTCAAGAGCAGCTTTGAGGCGTAAGCGCCTGTTCCCTTTTCCGGCAGACCCCGGACAAAATTGCCGAGTTCGATGTCGGCCCCGCAAACTATTGGCGTCTTCGCGTGGCGACTACCGGATTTTGTTGCTTTTACAGTCATTTCATTCCACCAAACAGAGATTCCTGACAAACACAGTCCTGCTATGCTGCATTCAGATAGCGGACCGTGCGATTAACCCGTCGTTGAACAGGAGTGACACGAATAACATCGAGATCGTGTGGCAATGCGCTGAGGTGCTGGCGGCAATTGATCGGCGTTAGAGTCTCCGCCAAACTTCGCAGCTCATCATTCACCGCGACCACCAAGTCCTCCAGGAGAATTCCCATTCCTTCGTTTTGAATTGCGCGCAATGCCGCTCGGTCGAGGGCGTCGGCTGCCACCTTGGCCAGTAGCGCCCCGCTAATCAGGTCTTTAGGCTCAACTGCTCGCTGAGAACCATCTCGCAAAGTAATCGAGGCCATAGTTCCAATACCGTTAGGCGCAAAAATCATCGACGCTACTGCATCGATCATTTCGTTCCGTGCAGCCGCCTGGTCCAAACCGTCTCTGGCCACAAAAGGTAACTCGGGAGCAAGATGTTTCCGGAGTATGTCGCGAGTGGCACGTTGGTCGGGCCGAGGAACTTCGAGAATCAGATCACCGAGCCGGCCCGGCCTCAACAGCGCCGGATCCAATACGTCGCGGCGATTCGTTGCGGCAACCACCATGATATTGCCCCTCGCTTCGAGACCGTCGAGTTCACTCATGAAGGCTGTCAGCACTCTGTCGTCCACTCGGTTGAGTGACGCGCCGCGGGCTGAACCAATGGAGTCGACTTCGTCAAAGAACATGACAACCGGGACTTGAGGCTCACGCTCGCCCGCCAGTCGTGCCAGGCGGAAAAACTCGCGATAGTTTGCTTCACTCTGGCCGAACCACATGCTATGGAGACCACCCGGCTTGATGTAAATGAACCTGGATCGGCCGGATGGTGAAAACTGGGCCACCCAGTTTGCTAATGCGCGAGCTATCATGGTCTTGCCTGTACCTGGTGGTCCAACGAGCAAAACGGATCCTTTACGCCGGAGTTGATAACGCTGGGCAATTTCCGGATGCTGCCAATGCAGCCGAATCGCCTGCTGTAAAGTCGTGATCTGACAGTCAAGACCACCAATTTGAGAGAATGAATCCTTCGGTGTTTCCTCGAGAAACAGTTCGTCGCCTATTTTTGTTTCCAGCTTTTCAAACGCCAGCAACATGTCGCGGTTCCAGCGAACCAGATCTCCACGGTGAAGCCGTATCTGCGCCAAACGGTCAGCGGCCATCACCACGAACTCTTCTTCTCTAACCTGAACTACCAATCTTCCGTCCGCTGTGTAGCGATCAAAAAGGGCCGTTTCCCCTGTCTCCATGAGCGGATAGAGGGGTGTCCCGACAACAAAGCCGCGCTCGCCACTAAGCAGCACCTCATCGCCGCAACGCAACTTGCTTCCGTCCACGGCAGGACCAAAGGGCACCAGGATGCGTGTGCTGCCCTGCGCAACGACTGCAGCATCACCTCGATCGGTCAGCGTATTTCCTAGTAAGATTGCGGGATACCATGGCGTCGACATCACTTTGTCGACCAGCGCTTTCAGCTCAGCCTGCTTCTCGAGCACTTCTTCTAACCCGGTGCTCACGGTGACCAGCTGCTTCATCAGGAACTGGTCCACTCGGTCGCTTGTCGCCGGCGAGTAGGCGCGCATCGCCTGGAGCAACTGCAGCTTTTCCTCAGGTGAAGGCGCACCTTCGCCAAATTGAATCAGCTGATCCAGAAGATAAGGCACATCACTTTCACCAGTTGGCAGGCGCATCAGTTCTTGGATTCTCCTTCAGCATTTACTCCACCATCGACGATATAAAAGTCTCGCTCAACAATTCCGCCGCCCTTCCAGCCGAAAAGTGAAAAGCTCGGAGGCGCGAATCCGACATCGTTAACAACCAAGGCAAGACTGTAGGCGCGAGAAAACATCGTGCGATGTAAACCGCGATCGTGTGAACTCAGAAAACCACGCGCGTATGGACACTGTCTTTGACTCTCCACCGAACAGTCTTTGCACCAGGCACGCGCTGGATGAGAATGCCACCAACCCAACATGATTTCGTCCCGCCGCCGCAGTTGTAGCGCGTTTCTGACATCCGTCCAGGTCTCGGAAGTAAAGGTCAACTTCATTAATTCCGCCTCGGTGTATTGGGCCGGTATTTGTGTGGTGACTGTGGCAAAAATCTCTGCTCCATCCTCATCACGATGCAAATGGCCAATCAAAATCCCGCCGGTCTCTTTTGCTTCCGCCGCTCTACTCAACTCCGCAATCTCCTCGAGCAGTGTGGCTGGCACAAACGCTGGTAACAGTTCTTCGGGCAGTTCGCCCGTCTTCGTTGCAACAGACCGGGCAGCAGACAATGAGGATGGAAGCAAAACCAACGTCTGGGCCACATCCTCCGTGTCAAAAATCGAGTTCTCCTCACTTGTTTGATTGCCCTCCTCGTGTACGAATGCGAGCACCTGATAGCTCACCTTCTCTTCTGCTTTCAAGACGTTGGCGTCCCTAAAGTTAGCGTAGGCAGCTGCAACCGATGCTTCGAAATAGGTTGTGTCAAACGCTTGCGAACGAAGCGGCGCAGGATTCGCTGCCCGTCCGTTTTTTGAGGAGAAGGCGAGGCAGAAGCCTTTGACCACCGGCTCACCCACTTCCTCTTGCCAAATTGGCTCAACAGCACAACCCGTCACACCAAAAACTGGTGGAAGTTGCCCATGTCGCATCTCTTCGAACTCGGCCCACTCGACCGCTGGTTCCCAGTCGACGCTGACTAGGGCGCGTCCTACACTGCTGCGATCTTCTCGAAACAGCTCCAACACGAACTGATAGTCGTTCTTCGGCATAGCCTTGCACTTCCGACAAAAGATCTTTAGCCGGCGTCGACATTTGGTTGCAGCATTACGTTGTCGCCATTGCGTAACGCTTCGCCGACGCGTTCGAACGGCTGGAGATGACGTGCCTCGCGATCGAGTCGCGCCTGATATTTCAACGGCCGCCCAACGACATCGTTTTGTGGCAGCTGCATCTGCGCCGAGAGCTCCTGAATCAATTCCCCTATCGTGGCGTCATAAGGCACCTGGTTTACTTTCTTCATCTTTTGGCCCGACACGTCACTGACGGTTAGGCCAATCCCGATTTTTCCTACTGTTGCTACTGACATCCTTGGTTCTCCTTCCTTTCATCACCTGGTCATAGCGGTTTGCGAATCGGTGCAGAATGCTCGTGCATTTGCAAATAGCGACTTGCCAAACGAGAACTACGCAGTGCCACTGTTTCATTAGCTGTCAAATCACAGGCCATCGATAAGTTCGCAAATGCTTCGTGCAGCTCGCCCACGTTAGCGTCAGCGGGTAGCAACGCAGTGAAACGCAGCTGTTCTGCCTGGCCTGCTCGTTCTTCATCTTCAGACTCGTTTTCCAACTGAACTACTTCTGCGCGAACCAATCTCAGGCGCGCGGATACCTGCAATAGGAAGTGCGCCATTGGCGTGGTCCATAAACGCTCTCGTTCTCCACCATTTTGCTCCCCTGAACTTCCTCTGTACGTCGGCAACTCCCAACTGAGGTGCAATCGACCGTGCGCCTCTCGGGTGATGTTTGCCTGATAAAACCCTCGATCCACCTCCAAAGAAACCACGACCGATGCGCCATCGCGCTCATTTCCCGGCCACCCCGAGTTTTCGCACAGTTCGTTTATCGATGGCCCACTCAGATCGTCTCGAAACACTGGTGGGTCAAGGTCGTGGGTCGCAATTTCAGGAGGCTTGCTGTTGCTGTGCAGTTCGTGCAGCAGGCCCATTCCTGTTCTTAGCTCGTCCCTCATGAACCTCAGACGGTCGATGAGGTCGATCTCTTCAAATAAGAGAAGCTCGGTTCTCAAGCTCAGCTGATGCGGATGCAGCACAAACCGCGTGCCCACACCGAGCTTAGAGTTGAGCTCCAGCAGCGGCCAACAATTGCCGGGGCCCCATGCGATGTCATGGGTTTCAAACACCATCCACCGGGTCTCAATGCGAGCCCTTACGTTGAATGGCTTGCCATTCACGAGCGAGAATTCCCAACTGCCGGGTTTCAAGGCCCGTGGATGCGGCATGCACTGATGCATCGCTGCGGCCATTACTTCTCTTTCCCAAATGCCGTTAACCATTTCGTCCTGATCATTTCCCTGCTTCATCAATAGAAGCGAGCTGCAAATTCAGGTGTCGCCGCTTCAGAGAGCGCTTGTCTAAGGGAAGCCGGTGTTTGTTGTTTCTGGCCCACACGCACGCATCGCGATTCAACGAATCGGTTTCGAGCATCGTCACTTTGTTGTAAGTGATGATGTCGAAACACTGCTCCAGTAGTTGCACCAATGAGGTCCCCGGATCGATATGCCCGGCGCAGATGAATGGCGCCACGTCACTGATGTTCGGATGAAATACGTTGCATGGGCTGATCCATGACAGCACTTCAAAGGTGAGCTCCCTCGGATAGTCCCCTGGGCCTTGTAAGTAACCAGCCGGAAACCAAATATCAACTTCGAACCGGTCGTGCTCCATGACGGCCCCATCGGCCGTACGAACCAGACCCCAGCAAAAGAAGTGCGCCGTATAACGATCGGGAGGTGAACCGGGCCAGGGCAATAACCGAATCAGATCGCTCTGCTCAGCCAATGCCATCCCTTCCTCCAACTGCCGCCGCAAGAACGCGGAAAAAACCGGATCGTCCATGGAGCCTCGCTCATCTTCTTCGCACTTTTCGTAAACGATGAAACCATGATTCTCTGCGCTTCTGCTTTCGGATGGCCCAATCATCCCTCACCCCGGCACATCAGCTTTGCAATACCAGCATGCCGTGAGAATTGGGCCATCGCGCTCACGTCGAATCACAGCCACTCTTCTTCAAGGCCCGTTACCAATCTCGTAATGCCTTTCAATCTCCTGATCCCTCAGCGTCAGCACATCTCCATCTCGCAATCCGTAGCTGTAGAGGCTTCGTTTGCATTGGCTTTGCGAAAGAAACGATCGTGTCAGTACCGGAGTTTGATCCCGTCCGGAGGACCAAAGCGCCCGGCTACAGAATGTGCACCGCAGGTCGCTTGAACTGTTCGGGCGCAACAAACGCAACCCCGTCCGGCTGAAGCCACATCCGGCACAGTAAAGACGCCTGGAAAAGCGCAGTGGCTGAACCAGGATCGAGGTTGATCTCTCTTTTCCTTCGCCTCCTTCTCGGAGGCGAAATGCATCAAGCAGCGTCGACTGTTTTGCCGTTAGCTCTGACACCAGGATGTTCCAGGGGCCGTGAGGCCTGTTCCGACAGGTTGAAAGAGTCGTCAGGGTTGTAACGTAATGGCGTTGATGTTTAGCATCGAACAACACCTGACAAGCACTAGCTGGGGGCGCGCCCTGCTGCAACAGTTTGCGAGCCTCCAACGCTTGCATCGATGCAGCCAATGAACCCAGGCTCGACGGAGCGTCAGTCGGGAAAGCCCGGTCGGTCGTTTCAGCGCAGGAATAGCGTGGCTCCAGGAGACGATAGTCATCGCTGTCCCAGGAACACTCCAGACATGGACTGGCTGACCCACCGGGATAGACGTTTGTCCGGGAGAGCCATCCGCCCGGTTCAACGCCTGCATCGATCCAAGACATGCCTAATCGCGTCACAGCTCGATTAACTTCCAGTCGTGCGCGGCGTGAGTCAAGGCAGGCCAGGAGAAGGTCTGAACGCAACAATCCCAGGGGCACGTCTGCTACGCGCAGATGCAGAATACGAATCTCCAACCCAGCGTTGATTTGTCTAAGCTTTCGAGCTTGCACTACGACCTTCCGCTGGCCCACATCCCTCAAGGTGATGTTCTGAGAAGCTAAGTTGGACGAGTTATATCTCTCCGGATCGATGAGCGTTAAGGTGCCGATTTCCGGCATTCGTGCGAGGAGTGGCAAGAGATGTGATCCGATGTTTCCACCAGCACCGACAACCACTACTTGTTTCCGTTTTTTCATTACCCCTGATCCGTTGGCTGCCAGCGATAGCCGGCTTCCAGGTCCGTCAGTTGCGAACACAAGCCGCAATGTGCGGAGTAGGTCCAGCAGGGGAACTCATCAGTCTGGTGGTGCCACACGTTGCATTGCGGACACTTGACAGCTATGACTCCCGGCACCAACTCCTGCCGGCAGCGCGCGCAGAAGAGTTTGCGTTCCCCGCCAGAAAATGAAACACGCCGTGCACGTTCCTCGGTCGAAAAGTACGCTGCTCGGTCTGCAAAGACGATTTGGTCGCGGTCCCGCAGCGTCCGCAGGCCCTCCATGAGCGGCAAACCGTTGACGCTTACGGGTGCGCCGCGCGGCGCCAGCAAGTGCCAATCCTCGTTTTCATCCCGATGCGTTCGCACCATTGAAACCGCTGTTCCGCTGGAGTCAGCTCCCTTCAACAACTCCCTCAGTTCATATTCCTCCAACCGTAGTTGAAATACCGCCCATTGATCCGTTTCATCTCTTATCCAGAGGTGTGGCATTCATCCCTCCGTTCTTCCTGAAATGCTTGCACCAAAGCCTGGCCAACCACCGTGGTAACAGCTCCAATGGCTCTGCGTCGCAATGCAAAACGGGCTCCCAATCTCGGATTGGTCTGGACCAGGAAGGGGTTCACGCCACCCTGGTGATACAGCTTGTTACGCAGGCGGTAGATGCTCTGCGACACCGCATGGAGTGTGTAAGCCTTACCCGATCGTTTTTTCAGCAAGATCGCAATCTCAGACAGTGTCTTCCACCCGACAAACTGATCGTCAGTTAGTCGATTGTCGAGTGCCAGAACAGCTAGTAGTTCCGAGAGTAGCGGCGGTAATGCGAAGACTCGACTCTCGTCTATGCGGACATCCGAGTGACCATCTGAGCGCAGCTTGATGCTGAGTGTGACCGCTCCAGCTTCTGCTGTGCGTCGCAAAGCATCCCGCGCCTCGTTTGTTCCACGATTGGTCCGATGTCTTCGGTTCCGCACAACACTGGAAGCACCTAAACCACTCGAGCCACCGCTCGGCAATTCATACCCGTCGCTCAATTCGGCCAACTCCAGTTGAATTGAGTCGGCGAGAAACTCCACTTCCGAGATTCTTTCCACTAACTCGTTGTAGCGACGTGCTAACCCTCGCAAACGACGCTGCAAAATCTCAATGGTGGCGTTCGGTCTGTTCGCACTACCTGACATGGCCCATCTTTGGGCAAGCGGTATGCCTATGTTCTTTGGCAAGAAAATCGCCGGTATGCACGAGAAGTAAGATATGGCGAAGATGACTTTCCTGGAGTGTTTCCGGGAATTGGCGAAATTCGGAGGGCGACTTAGGGGGTGGCGTCGCGTTTGTCGAGACTCAAGTGTGTGACGGGCCTGTTGCGGGCGGCATTCATGTTAGAATGCGCGCCGTTTGGAGTGCTGTGTCATTCCAAAACTTCCTCGTTTCTCTTTTTCCAGCCGAACGTGGGTGGTTTTCCAGTTGAACTGTTGAGACCACAAGCATTCAACTCTCTTGGCATCTTCTTTGCAAATCCAGATCGCAGAAGGGAGACAAAACAATGCCTTCATGGCACGAACGGTTTGTTAGCCGAGCAAGGACTGATGGTGTATTACGACGTCAACTGCATGAACTCGCACGGCTGGATGCAAACGCTATGGCCAATGCGAGCCAGGCCCTGACGACAGGGTGGTCGCAAGTTGCTCAGCAGGTCGACAGCTTGTGCGATCAGGTGGCACAGCGAGTGGTCGAACCCGGAGAAGAAGTCGACGAAGCCGCACAATGGATCTCCTACAATTGCCAGTCTGTGGCACGTGAGCTACCGGCGTCCAGCTCGTTCGCTGCCGTCATCCCTCTGTTATTGGCGGTGATAGGGGCTGTTGCTTACTACCTCGTATTCCGCAGCTGGATCTTCGCAATACTAGGTGGAATCGTTGTCTATGGGCTGGTTTCCTGGCTGCGTGGAAAGACCAGGCGATGAACCTGCTGGAATAGGAAGAGATCTCCATGTCAGACCTAAAAGCCAGAACGGTTTTAGTCTGGCTACACGAGTAGTGGGCGGAGTTAACTGGGGCTATTGCTTTAACGTGTTGGGTCGCGCGCTCATTGGTAGTAACCGCAACGAAGAATCTTTGGGCTACTTGCAGGAGGCATTCGAGATCTCCCGAATCAGCAATGACAACACCGCAGAATTCTCAGCGCTCTTCGGGATCGGAGAATTCCACCTGGCAAAGGGGGACCGAGAACGAGCCATGACCGCGTTTAGAAGTGCCCTTGAGGTGGCCCAACGCGACAACTATCCCGAATTCCTGGAACGAGCAGAAAAGAAGCTGGCGATGCTTTGAGCGGGCCCGACCTACCCGCTAACAGCAATCTGACTTTTTCAAGCCGGATACGGAAAACCCCAACAGCATGTCTGACCTGGCAGCTCGCATAGTCGACCGCGCCACACTGGAACACGACGCGGAAATGCTTAAAAAGTTGCGGCTGATTGCTGAGTACAAACAGCAGTCTCTTCCCGGTCGAAACGTCGTGTAAAACGGATTGACCGTTGGCCGTGTGATAGACGACCGCGCCCTGCATGAGCTAATGCACTCAGGCGATCCCATGGCTGCGGCAGACAAGGTAGATGGGCTATGCGGGGAAATCGTCGAAGAACTTGGGGTTCCAGAGGAAGATCAATATGAGCAAGCCGACTGGCTGGCGGAGAATTGCGAACAGATTCTCGCTCAGATCGATGCCCAAAGTGTCAGGCGCCCGAGTGCTGAGGTCAAGCTTAACCGGAAGCTCCTGCGAGCACGCTTTATCGCAGTCCTCACAGCAGCGGGAGTTTATTTTCTGTTGCAGAACTATCTGTCGCGCCCGTGGTGGCAAGCTGCAGCCGCGGCCGCGATCTCCTTTTTCGTGCTCTATCTCTTGCAGGCAGTAGCCGCAAGAGCAAACACTAACTTGATCGATCCTAACGATCCTTTCTGGGCGGAAGATTTAGCGCAATCGTACGACGGGCGGGTCACAACCAAGGACCTGATGGCAACACTGGAACTCGCCGAAGCCTTCATTCAGTCGCGCGCCTTTAATCCCGCGAAAGTGGAGATGGAGAAAGCCCTTTCCTATGCGCGGCAGTTTCGAGATCCGGATGCGATTCGCTACTGCCACGACTCGTTGGGGAATGCTTTGCTCGGAATAAGGGACTTCGAGAGCGCTGAACGCCACTTTCAACGGGCCTTGCGCATTGCGCGGATGCGCGGTGACAACCAGGGTGAATTTGCAGCTTTGCGTGGACTGGGCGAATGCCAGGGCCTGCAGCGTAATCATGAGGGCGCCCTCAGCATCTTTGAACAAGCACTGGACGTGGCAAAACGCGACCATAAGGCTGAGGTGGTCGAATTAGCAGTCTCGCAAATTGCTGTCGCGGAGTCGGCCCTGGGTCGACACAAGGACGCACTCGGAAATTATAAAGTTGCTGCGGACATCGCCCTTAGACGTGGGAACAAAAACAAGCACAGCTTTTATCTGCAGATGATCAGTCAGGAGGCAGGCGCATCCGGTAACGATGAAGAAGGACTCGAGTTCTCCCGTAAAGTTCTAGATATGGCCCGTGAAGCGCGAAACCGCTCGGCCGAAGCCGGTACGCTGATGAACATCGGAGTCCATTATCGCAATCTTAGCCAATTCGAGGAGGCGTTGAAGAGTCTCGAGTTGGCCTTGGAAACGGCTCAGTTGATGGTTGAAGAGAAGCCTGAGGTGTTTGATTCTCGTAAAACAGGGCCCGAATCTCTCATGGATGAGTTCTACGAAGGCGAACGAAATGATCACAAAAGACTGAAGGCCGACATCTACCGCAATCTCGCCGGTGTTTACACAGATCTTTCAGACTACGACCATTCTCTCGAATACTCGCTCGAGGCATTGAGAGAGGCTGAGAGCATTGGCGACAAAGATCTGACCATGCGCTCATTGAGGGGAGTCGGAATCTCGTACGGCCGCCGTGAACACAATGCGCGAGCAATCGAATATCACAAGCAAGCCCTGGAGTTGGCCGAGCAGCTGGATTCGCTAAGTTATCGGGAGTGGTGTCTCGGCATCCTGGGAGTCACTTATCGTAAACTGGGTGACCTTAACCGAAGTATCGACTACCTGTCTCGCGCCTTGCCGCTCGCACGGCAATTGGGCGATGGTTACACCAAAGTTTGCCTCTTCGATTTGGGTGAATCCTATTACCTAAGAGCAGACTACGACCGCGCATACCACTGCCTGACCGAATCTATGGCCCTGACAGAGTCGGTTCGTGGTGGAATGGAAACCGAGCGGGCTCGGATTTCATTAGCGGAAAGCCACACTCGACTCGCAGAGCTGACAGTCCTTACCTGCCTCCGATTGCGCAAAGAAGACGAAGCGTTCGAATACGCCGAGCGTGGGAAGTCTCGAACCTTAATAGATCTGCTCGGGAATGCCCGGCTCATTCCCCGTGATTACGCCGATCAGCAGTTGCTTGAAGAAGCTGAACGACTGCGCGAACAGGTTGAGCGACTGCGACTCCGGCTATTGGAGTCATCCGCAAACCGCGATGGAGAAAGGTCTGGTGAGGAAGCACTTGCGCGGCTGTTACGTGAAGATGAAGAACGGGAGCGTGAAGTCTGGCAAAAGATCTGGCGCAGTAATCCTGAATTTGCGTCTTTAAAGCAGGTTGATCCGCTCAGTCGGGCTGACCTCGATGCGATGCTCAACCCGGATCAGGCGCTGATCGAATTCTTTGCTACGAGCGAGGAGCTGATCTGTTTTGTCGCCTCAGTTGGTTCGCTGCAGGTAGAGAGAATTCCTCTTAGTCGCGCTCAGCTCGGTGCCTTGGTCTTGGCCGAGGTAACACGCGATAACCGCGGTCTCTTGAGCGCTTCACTATCTGGTCTCTATCAGTCATTGATCGCGCCCATCGTGGAGTCTCTTCGAATGCGGCAAATTGAGCATTTGATCATAGCGCCGCATGGCATGTTGCATCTGCTGCCATTTGGGGCTCTCTTCGATGCAGCAGACGGAGATCGACTTTATCTCTTGGATGAATTTGCGATCTCATATACTCCCAGCGCCTCAGTGCTGAAATTCGCACTGGAAAAACTGAAAAGCCTTGATGAATCGGTGTTAGCAATAGAGAACCCAGACGGATCACTGGAGTTTGCCCGTGCCGAAGTTGCGACCATCACGAACTTGTTTCCCGGTACACGCGTGCTGGCTGGGAACGCCGCGACCCGCAGTGAGCTGCTCTCATGTGTCAAAGAGTTTGGGTTGGCCCACTTTGCGTGCCATGGTGTGTTTCGCGGGGATGCACCCGAACAATCGGGGCTATTGCTGGCCGACGGCTCCCTAACGATGCTCGACATCATCAATCAGATGGAGCTAAAAGCGTGGGTGGTCACTCTTTCCGCCTGCCAAACTGCAAAAAGCCAGCCCTCCGGCGGTGATGAAGTGGTGGGGTTGCCGCGAGCAATACTTTACGCGGGAGCACCAGCCGTGGTCGCCAGTCTTTGGAATGTCAACGATCACGCTACCAGTGTTCTATTTCAAGAGTTTTATGCTGATCTGAAGAGAGGTGCATCGCCGGTGAACGCACTGCGTGATGCCCAATTGGCCACCAGAGACTATGAAAAGGATGGCAAACGACCTTTCCGTGATCCCTATTATTGGGCCGCATTCGTTCTGATCGGCGCAGGAGGTAGAGAAATTGGCTGAAGACCTAACACCTGGCCGCTTGGATCTTTCGCAGGTGTTGCTGAAGGACCCGGCGATTGGGGCCTACGTTTTCTTTGCCAAACATTTCCCACTGGAGTTGGAAGCAGATCCGCGTCTGGACCTTATCGATCTTCTGGAACGCGCCCGGGACCAATTGAAACTGGATACGGCAGGTGTTGCAGCATACTCCGAACCAGCGGCAGTCAATCTTTACGACGTACATACCTCTCCGTCGCAGAAAACCGCACTTCTTAATCTTCTCAGGCAAACCGAATCCGAAGTTAATCAAGTGCTTGCATTCACGTTTCTCGACTCCCTGACCACGCAGATAATGCAGAGTTGGCTCGGCCTCCGCTCGCTGGCTCACGTGAAACAGGATGCAGAGCAGTTCGTTTCACGACTCGTAACTCAGGAACTCTTGGTTCCCCAGGATGATGGCGCCTGGGGCGGCATGTTCGTCATCTGGTCCATCGTGCCAGCACAAGTGCCGGTCACAGATCTGTTGAACCCGGTGTGTCTCGCTTTTGGAGGCGCCGCTGAGAAACTCTTTAAGTGCGATTTTGGTGTTTTTGCTCAGATTACGATAGCCGGTGTTGATGGGCTTCTCCTCCTCACCTTCGACAACAGCGAAGCTGAGAATTGGGCCAATCAGATTCTCTTTGAACACACACCGGCCCTGCCTCCCGCGCTTCTGTTGTTGACCTTGGCACGACGCAAGTTCGATTGGGAGTATGCCCAATACAGCGCTGTAAAGCCCACCCTGGATCGGCTCAGCCATCAGATTGATCGCCGTCTCACCTGGATGATCGATACTCAGCGGGCGTACGAGCCCCGCTTACGAGTCGTTGGCTCACGCGAATCTGCTGAACTGTTGGAAAAACTTTCTCGGGCAACCACCGACTATGCCGATTTCGGGCGGGCCGTATCGCGAGTGAACGAACTGCGCACAACACTTCAGATCAACGCTGAGAACTATCTCTCTCGCATCAATGCTCTCGCTTCCAATATTAGGCGGGACGATCTGTTCAGGCCTCGCTGGCAACAGATGGAGAGGATCCAGGCCCAACTTAAGTTTGAGACAGCTTACTTCGATGCAGTGCTCGAACGAGGACGGACGATACTGGATGCAGCGGCCGCACGACTAGACATTCTCCGCGGCGAGCAGGAGCGCGAACAGATCACGTTTCAAGGAATTCAAACCAGCGCGATAACGGCGATCATGGCGGGGCTGGCTGCGCTGCAAGTAGTCCCGGTCATTTCAGGTCTGGGATCTCAGTGGTTAATCGGCGCGCTGATCGTAACACTCATGGCCTTGACATTCTCCTTGTCACAGATCGTGATCAATTGGAAGAGAGTCAACACGGCCGCCGATCGCATCAGCATCGCAATCACCTCCGGGCTTCTCCTCTCGCTGCCGGTGGTGACAGGATGGGACCACCGCCCTTCACTCGGGGCATTATTGTTGAGCCTGTTTCTTTTCTCTACGGGAGTAATCGCGGGCTACGCGGTATGTATCTATCTTGAGGAAAGGCAGCGTCGTAAAGACGAACGTACGCGGGCCTTAAAACTAAGTGAGGTCAAGGACACCATCGATCAACTTTTAGTTCGCGCACGAGAAGAGTTGCTTGAATTGCTTGAGGATCTGCCGCCGACCGAGATCTATCGGATTAAGGCCCGTGAATCGTTGACCGAAAAGTTGGAGCGAAAGGGTTACCAGCACTTGACCAAGGTGGGCGATGAGATTGGTATTCGTTATGTGGTTTCGCCCTGGGAGATTCCGCGCACGGTGAAGCGCATTAGTTCATTGCTGCGTTTGCGCGAGATCGAATACAAGCAAGGTGACTATAAGGCAGTCCATATACTCGCAGATCTGCTTGGTCCTGGTGATGATCGGGATTTGGATTTGACTGCTGAGATTCAGGTAAAGACGCACTGGCAAAACCGCTTTGCCATATTTGCGCACGACCGTCTGTACAAAACGAAAGCCGGACGCGCTAGCTTGTCTGCGCAGCTTTATGGTTGGGTGTTGGCCCGCATCACGGACATTGAGTTGCTGCTCTTCCGACGCAGCATGGGCTGGCCCAGAAACCATGAGAATGATGTGGATCCAGCTGCGGTGAGAGCAGAATCGGCAACCCGAATTGAAGAGCGCGCCGAAACGAAATAGACCAACAACCCAGGTCCTCTTAGGGCCAGCCTTCCTCTCGGATATGGGAGCAGTATGAGGAGATAAGCGCAATGAGTTCGATTATCAATGATGCCCTGGTGATGCTGAGTGACCTTGAACTCAATCTTAATGATTTAGCCAAAAAGCTCTCGCCCGATGAAGGGCGGCGACTAGCAGCGAACATAGATCAGGTAGCCCGCAAGTTAGGTGAGCTGAATTCAGCTGATGCTCTGACGGAGTTGGAATTTGCAGAGATGGCCAATGAACTGATCAACGCGGTCAATTCCTCTGAGTTGGTGCGGGAGACGCTCTCAGCCGATGAGGAGATATCCAGCATGCAGGAACGCGCCGCTCAACTGGCCGTTCTTGAGAAAAAGCAACAGAACTCAACCAGCACAACGAAGTCTATAGAGAGCGATAAGCGAGAGAAAGAGCAGTTTGAATTTCTTTCAAATCAGATTATCAATCGTTGCCAGATCATTCGGAAGAAATTGGATCAAATGTCCGGCGAACTTTAGTTTGTCGCTTTCTCCGACTCCGGTTTTCTCCCAAAACACGGAACTCAATATTCCTGAAGCTTGAAGTCTTCCAACGGCAGGCTCAATTAAACGCAATTTCAGTTAATCACACGACTGAGCAAAGGCCACAAACTGAAATTCATCGAACATCAACTATCGATTCTGTACTTCCGTAGCATCCATTGAGCGCACGTAACGTTCGAACTCAATCAGATCTTCGTCACCAAAAATCATACCCGGTACATCGTTGATGACGACATGTCTTGGCGTGGCAGTTATTGCCTCCGGCGCCAGTCGCGACTCGGCGTTGCATTTATTCGGACATTTCCAATAGTCGAACCGCGCCGTTGGAGCGTTCTCACCCGCGGCGACTGCGAATGGTTCCCAACGCTCCTTGCAAATGTCGCACTGCAAGACTGGAAGCCACCCATTAAGGTTGACGTGGGCGCGTTTCAGTTCCCTTTCCAGTTGCTCTCTGTTCATCGTGAACCTCCCTGGAATTGTCGTCTGAGATTGGAATCCGTGTTCTATAACACTGTTCGGGTAAAACAAGCTAGTTTTGTCGCACGCGCTATGAGACGAGCTTGAAATTACAACGAACGACGCAGCCGATCTCGCAAGCCCAGAATCCGCATTAGCTGCTGGGCCACGTGGTCCTGTTTGAATGGTTTTCTGAAAGATGGCCGGCGGACCTTAGCCGGCTAAGAGGGATAAGACATCCGGCCCGAACGATTCGTGGTGAAAAGTCGCTTCTACTGGGCCGAACGGGAGAGGTTAACCGATCAACCAAGTTAGGTAGGCAGCGACTTGGTCCAGCATCACAAGGCTTTCATCGAGGAACCCTGTAACAATTAGGAAGAGACTGTCTCCCAGCAGAAGTGGTGTGAACGCGAGTGACACTGACGTAAATATGAGCAGGTTGGACACCGCTTCGGAGGCTTCAAGTTTTCTCATGACTTTTTCTCTCTTTTAACTGGTCTGGGAGAGTCTGAATCGTCGCTTTAGATTGGGGCTTTGAAAGGCTGTGAGTGTGGACGCGCCTGACTTCGCGCGCGGTGTGAGTGGCAACCGGCATGCCTTGGTGAAAAGGAATTTCATTGAACGCATAAGTTGTTTCGCAGTTGTTATTTAGAGGGATAAGCTAACACTCTCGCCAGGACAGCTGTGTTGCTCCGGGTCGGTCAATTTGCCCGGAAAGAACCCACGAAGCAGCAATTTGAAAAGCTGACCATTGGCCCGTAAACAAAAAAAGCTAAGCCAACCGATGGGTAGGAGAGCACAGGTGAAGCGCGACAATTCGCCATCTGCCTTCTTCTTTAGTGTACACGCGGAGAAATCTATATGTACCTGAAAGATCCCGGCCTTTGTAGTGCCAATTCGCAGTCTCAGTTCCAAACACGATACCCGCCCCGGCGAAAGCTCGAAAGGTAACGCCCTGCGGTTCCAATGAGTCGACTCTGACATCGCCACTAAGCACGTCGGCGATAAACTCTGCTTTCTCATCCCCCTCGAATGGAAAGGCCAAAACGAAGTCATCCGAGATAATGTGATCCAGCGCGGCACCGTCCCGTTGCGCCAGAGCCCTAACCCATTCTTCATTTGCCCGCCTCAATTCCTGCTCAGCTTGAATGCCTGGGTGCTGACCCTCATCGCTGCTAACCATAGGAATGCCTCCGTGGAAACGAACTGTAAGAGGGCGCTTTTATAACATTGGGAAACCCAAATCAATGTTCTTTGCGCAAAGAGTGTTTCGACGATTTGATCCATGCCGGTCCTCAGTCTTGGGTCGATTGCTCGACGCACATTAATGGCTGGGCCCCGAATCACGAAAAGAACTAGGGCTTTGGTTTGCCGACCATCGGAACAAAGGCCACTGGAATCGTACGGCGTTCGACGACACCCGATTCGTTTCTCATGACGATCACCATCCGCTGGAATCCAGAACCTACGGGTACGACCATTTTGCCTCGCACAGCTAATTGGTCTACAAGCGCCTGCGGTATTTCGTCAGGCGCGGCTGTAACTACGATTGCATCGAACGGAGCATGCTCGGGCCAACCCAGATATCCATTTCCCGCTTTCACCTGCACGTTGTCATAACCCATCTCGCGCAGAAGATTGCTGGCACTATCGGCTAGGGGTTGAATGATCTCAATGGAATAGACCTCCTTGGCTAACTCAGCAAGCACCGCTGCTTGATAGCCAGAACCTGTGCCAATCTCCAAAATTTTTTCGCCGGAAGCAATCTCTGCGGCTTCGGTCATGTAACCGACTATAAATGGCTGAGAAATTGTCTGATCGTGACCGATAGGCAAGGGGCGGTTTTCGTAAGCTAAGTGTCGATAGGCAGTTGGAACAAACCTGTGGCGAGGAACCTTGAGTAATGCATCAAGGACTGGTTTTTTCGAAATGCCTTGCTCTTTTAGCGATTCAACTAATCTTTGACGTTGTGCAGCGAATTCGTCTTCGGTGTACTTAGGCGGGCTGGTTAATCCAGAGAACGATTGAAGCGTGCAAGTTAAGGATCCTAACAGGCAGAAAACAAGGATGACCGCGACCAAACCTCTCCGTAAATCCTGGACCATGGCTAGATCCTGTTCATCCGCGTTCATCTGCGGCTAATATCCTTGTTAATCCGCGGCCTCGTGGATCAAGTTTCCGTCTGATGGCGGCCTTGCCAATAGCGGGCGAGAAATAACACCGGCACTCCCGTCAGCAGTACTGCAACTCCCAGCAGTGCCCCAATACCCGTGTAAGCAAGACTGGCCTGCAACATGTAAAGACAGCTTGCGCAAAACAGTATCGGTGTCAACGGGTACAACGGCACACTAAAAGAACGCCTTGTCTCCGAATCTTTTATTCTCAGCAAAATCAACGACAAGCCCACCATAAAAAAGAAGAGCCAGAAAACGGGAGCAGTATACTCAACCATCGTCGCAAAGCCATTTCGGGTAGCGGTACCGATTGCGACGAGTGCTAAAGCTATCGCGCCCTGGACAAGCAAGGAATTAGTTGGAGTGTTACCGGCTCTCTGCCAGCGACCAAGGAACCTGAAGAGCTGGAAGTCGCGCCCAAGCGCATAGTTCGTTCGCGCACCCGTGAACATTGTCGCGTTCGCTGAAGTCAAGGCGGAGATTGCTACCAGCAAACTGACGAAGAGCGCTCCACCCTCTCCAGTAGCTTTTCGCATCAGGTCGGCGGCAACAGCATCCGAACCCGCCACACCGGATAGTCCCAATCCGCGGATATAGGCCCAGTTGACCAGTAAGTAGAGTCCGGTAATCACGCCAATTCCGATCAACAACGCTCTCGCTACATCACGCCGCCCTTTCATCTCAGCAGAGATGTAAGCGGCCTCGTTCCACCCACCGTAGGTAAGCAGCACGAAGACCAAAGCCAAACCGATAGCGGAGGATGAGCCTTGTGTCGTTTCAGGTGGATCCGTTGGGGCCACGCCAGATTGGGCCAGGAAGATCCCGGCGCCGATAAGCAGGAGCAGACTGAAGACTTCAACAGCGGTTAGCAGGTTTTGTGTTCGGGTGCCATGCCGTACGCCCATTATATTCAAGCTGGTTAACGAGACGACCACAAACGCAGCATAAATTGACGGCGAAAATTCACCAAGGCGAAATACCTGTGACGCGTAGTCGCCAAACGCGAACGCGAGTATCGCCACCGACCCCGTTTGAATCACAGTAATTCGCGACCAAACGAACATGAACGAAACTGATTTTCCATATGAACGGGTAAGGTAGTGATAGTCGCCGCCTGTATGTGGGTAGGTGCTCGTGAGTTCCGAGTAGCAGAGCGCTCCCACTAACGAAATTGCGCCGCCTGCCACCCAGAGCATCAAGGCGCTCGCTTCGCTCGTCACGTTCCCAGCAACCAACGAAGGCGTGCGAAAAATACCGGCCCCAACGACGATCCCAACGATAATTGACACTGCATCCTTTACCGAAAGCGTCGGAACGGGCTCGGCAAATGCAATAGGTTTAGCAGCGAGACTCATTATCGGTTTATGGCTCTAGCACGCGACTGGGGATCTGCGTCCGCTCGTTCAGTTAGTTTGAGTCTTAGCTGGAATCACCCAGTAATAGATGGTCGAACCTTCAACCACCGCAGTCTTTTCAGGCTTCCAGTCGCCCATGTCAAAACGGTGGGAGACTACACGGGTACCCGGCTTTAATTCGTTCCAGAGTTTTGGCCGGAGCTTCAAATTTACTGCCGGCAAAAGATACAAGGTGACAACCGAGGCCTCCTTAAGATCCGTCTTGAAGAGGTCCTGCTCAACGAATTTGACGCGGTTAGTCACTCCCGCCAATAAGGCGTTCGCGTTAGCTTCCTTCACTCGTTCTGGGTCTATGTCTACGCCCACGCCGCGAGCCCCATATTTCTTCGCGGCGGTGATTACGATTCGGCCGTCCCCGCTGCCAAGATCGTAGACCACGTCAGTTTCTGTGATGGCTGCCATCTTCAGCATCTCATCAACTACGGCCTGAGGTGTCGGAACATAAGGCACATCTTTTTTTAGCGGTTCCTGTCCTGAAGCGACGATTCCAGTGATGACCGCAATCGAAAGTAGAGATACAGATAAGATTGAAGTGAGTCTTGGTCGTGACATTCGTATTCCTCCCTGGTAATTCTTGAAAACCTTCTTCGGCAAAACGTTTATAACGAAGCGTGCCGATAACCGCCATCGTGACGTGGAGCGTACCGATGCATGCAACTCCGGGCATTCGTCAGAGTAAATTCATGCAGCAGATCGTTGTCTGGGGAAGGACGTCGGAGACTGACTCAGCCGTGAACCCTGTTACCGGCCAACCTTTTTTATAAGCAAACATACGACGGGGACCAGAAGCGGGTCAAGGGTGGAGTATTGCGCTTCGGTTCGGCTTATCTAACATTTGTTTATCTGTTATGTCACTTTCGGTTTGGGTTTGATACCGCCAGGACGGCTACCGCGGTCCTCGCTGAATATATCTATTACTTCTCACCCGGATGAACTGGAAAAGCCGGGCGTTTCGGAACTAAGATGGGACGTTTGGGAAGAAGGGCAAGAGCCACTTCGATTGCCTTCTGCAGCTGCGGATCTCGACCGGCCATTACGTCAGCAGGCGTAATATCAACATCGTAATCGGGCACGATCCCGACGTTCTCGATTCCCCAGGTTGTTCCGCTTGGATCGAACGCCGCACGATTCGGCAACTGGACGCGGCCGCCATCAATCAGCATGGGCGTGAAGAAGTAAGGACCAATGCCTCCGCCGAAGGTGCGTTTCCCAACCATGGGACCGACTCTGGCGAGTTTGAACATGAAGGCTCCGGTTTCGGCGGCCGACCCGTTCAATTCATTGATGATCATCACCTTGACTGGAGGCGCGGGATTAACGGGTGTGGCGATGTCGTCGCCGCCGCGAAACATGTAATAGTAAAGCGGCTTGCGCTGCATCCATTCGATCAGGTAATCGGGCGTGATGCCGCCGCCATTGAAACGCTGGTCGATGATGACGCCGTGCTTGTCTGCGTATCCTGTCAGCCCGCGGATCGCATTCATGATGCCCTCGCCGCCGTAGCCTTCAATGAAAATGTACCCGAGTCGTCCGCCTGAAAGCTTTTCGACGAGCTTGCGGTTTTCTTCAGCCCAGTTCGCACGCCTGAGGCGGTTTTCACCCAGTGCAGGAAAGACCGTGTATGTACGGGCGTTTGCACCATCGGCGCTAGCGGAGACTGTGATCTTTGTCGGACGGCCGACCATGTTTTCGAAATAGCTCAGTACATTCTTTTCAGCTCCAACCGGCTCGCCATTAACCTGCAGCAGGTAATCCCCCTCGCGAACATCCACTCCCGGCTGATCAAGTGGGGCAGTAAACGATCCGGCCGCCGAGGAATAGGGCATCGAGCGATAGATCTTCTTAAAACGATATTTTCCATCAGCAATTTCGTAGTCGGCTCCAAGCAGGCCGATGCGATTGCCACCTCCTGCTGATGGTGCGACATCGCCGCCGCCCACTCCGAGATGGCTGACTGATACGTAGCCGAGCATCTGCTGCATCAGGCGATTGAGATCACTTCGACGAACAGTTGTTGGAAGATAGGAAGCATATTCCTTTTCGAGCGCTACGAGGTTTTGACCATGATGGTTCGGGTCATAGAACCAGTCGCGCATGATCCGCATCGATTCGTGAAACATTTGCCGCCATTCATCTGCCGGAACGACACGGACCTCCATTTTGCTGAAATCCAGTTTACCTTCGTCGGGTTTTGCGGCGGCTTCGGTTGAGGCGAGGAAATAGTCCCGGCCTTTCCGATAGAGGATCTTCTTGCCGTCCGCGGTTATGTCTACTTCGTTGACCTGATCCACAATCTTTTCCATCTGGCCGCCCTTGCCAAGATCAAACGAATAAACGGCCTGCGATTGCGTCGGCCCACCAAAATCGCCGGGAGCAGCCGACCACTCGCGAATGGTCAGGATCAACTTTCCGGGACGTCCAACTGCAAGCTGAGAGTAATCGCGTTGCGGTAGCGGTAGGTTTAAGAAGCGCGATCCAAGACCATCAAAATCGATCTTCACTTGCGGGACGATCTCTTCGAGCTTCGCCTCGGGATTCGGTTGCCCGTTCGGCAGCAGCGGTGAAGGCTGGTTCTTGGATAAGACCACCGCATGAACGCGTCGCACCACGAGCGGATTAGCTAGTATTCCGTTAAGAACTCCCCATCTAAACTCGCTTGTGCCCGCATTGAGGCTCGAGACAAAATAGAGATACTTCCCATTAGGGTCGAATACAGGCATCTGCGTATGCGTGATGCCGTCCGTCACCTGAAACACCTTCTTCTGTGCAATGTCATAAATGAAGATGGCGCCAGCGCGGTTTTTCAATCGCCTTGAATATGTCAGAAACCGCGAGTCAGGCGAAAAGCTTGGTGTCCAGGAATCCTGCGCAGAATAAGGAGAAGTATCGACGCGAAGCGCGGTTTCGGCGGCTACGTCAACTCCGTGGTGCTAGCTCGGAGGCGTCTGGCGTCACCGAAACGTTCATCACGCGATCGCTGTTTGTATTCAGATCGAGCAGGTGTATCCGCCCTGCCTGGACATAAACTGCCGCACCAACGGTGGCCGAAGCAGCACGAACCCCCTGGCCCGCGTATTTTGTCAACTGTTGGGTTTTTTTCGATCTGGTATCGTAGACATAAAGATTGAAGATTCCGGAACGGTCGGAAATAAAATAGATCTTGTCCTGCACCCAAACCGGACTTCGATCGTTGTGGGTTCCGTTTGAGAGTTTTTCGAGTGCTCCCGTTTTCAGATCGGCGATCCATAGAGGCGCGGCATATCCGCCCCGGTAGTAACGCCACTCGCCTGCGCCGGACATGGGGTTGTAAGCAATGCGGCTGCCTTCTGGCGAAATCGAACCTGAATAGCTCTGGTGAAGCGGAAGCGGGGTTGCGAGCGCGAGACGCTCGGCGGAAGTTTTATAAAGACGAATGACGCTCTCTTCATCCCTCGTGGTCTCGAAAATAACGTCCTTTCCGTCGGGCGACCACGCGGTCACGAATCGTG
>Ga0209751_10000510_pt1 | contig 41662 bp, 39 predicted proteins | sample RifCSP13_1_FD_184019 | JGI IMG/M metagenome (GOLD analysis project Ga0209751, IMG submission 184019) | Soil microbial communities from Rifle, Colorado - Rifle CSP2_sed 13_1 (SPAdes) (version 2) | ecosystem: Environmental > Terrestrial > Deep subsurface > Rock core/Sediment | place: Rifle...
CCATCATTAACGGTAGGCCCCATGTCAAACTGGCTAGCAGGCGGCGGCCAGGAACTTGCCTGCGCAGAAGGTAGTAAGCAGCGATCACTCCGAAAGGAACTACGATCCCCACAAGCCCCTTGGCCAGCAGCGATAGACCTGCAAAGATGTAAAAGCCACCTAAGAATTGCCGGTAGGCACGTGAGTCTGGGGAAAGCTCCGCAAAGGCAAAGAACACCAAAGCCCAGGTGAGCGTCATTGTAAGCACAATATCGAAACTGGCGCCGCGTGCGAAAACGATGATACCGAGAGTGGAAGCAGTGACCAGAGTTGCCCAGCATGCCAGCCCTACTTTGTTAGAATCGGATTTCTCCAGCTGCTTTGCCAACCAATAGACCGCGGCAATGGTTAGCAGCCCACACAGAGCAGGTCCCACCCGGGCAGCCCATTCCGAGACGCCGAAGATGCGGAAACTGACCATCATCATCCAATAGAGCAAGGCCGGCTTCTCAAACCAGACGAAGCCACCAAGCGTTGGTGTGATTGGGTCGTGACGCTGGAGCATTTCCCGCGCCACTTCAGCGTAACGTGGCTCATCAGGCCCTACGAGTGGAAATCCTCCCAGGCCGTAAAGATAGAAGCCAGTGATCGCAAGCAACAGCAAAAAGCAGCTGCGCTTGGCAAGCTTCGAAGGTTGCAAGTATAGTCACTCCGTCAGTGGTCTGTGGTCAGTTGTCATCTTAGCATCAATGTTGCACACGGCAGTCATCGGTGTGGGCCATCTGGGCCGGCAACACGCACGCATTCATGCGGTGCTCGCTGCCGAAGGTATGTCGGATTTTCTTTGCGTGTGTGATCTCAATGATCAAACGGCGAAAGCGATCGCCGCTGAGCGCAACGTGGATTGGACTACTGATTGGCGCAAACTTCTTGGTCAAGTAGATGCGGTTAGCCTTGCCGTGCCGACGGAGGCGCATTGTGAGATCGCTTGCGCTCTATTGTCAGCCGGCATCCATGTCCTGGTTGAGAAGCCGATCTCCCGCACGCTGCCCGAAGCCGACAGGATGATTGATGCAGCGCAACGGTCGGGAGCACTGTTGCAAGTAGGACATCTGGAGCGTTTCAACCCCGCATTGGTAGCACTCAGGCCTCATGTACGTAAGCCCGTTTATTTCGAGATCCATCGGGTCGGGGAATTTACGGCACGTTCACTGGACATCGACGTAGTGCTCGATCTGATGATTCACGATCTAGATATCGTACAATGGCTGGTGGGGGAAGAAGTTGAGGTTACTGAGTTACACGCCGTCGGGATCCCTATCCTGACAAAAAAGGTTGATGCAGCTAATGCGCGGTTGGAGTTTTCTACAGGTGCAGTGGCAAATATTACGGCTTCTCGAGTAGGAACCGAGAAGATCCGCAAAATGCGGTTTTTCCAGCCTCACGATTACATCGCCGTAGACTATGCAAGCAGGCGTGCTTCCATCAGCAGCCTGGCGCGGCCAACAGCCGATGGTTCGTGGCCCGGCGTTCACGTACGGAACCTTAACGTCATTGATGTTGAACCACTTCGCGCGGAGCTGGTGGCCTTTTTTGATGCTGCCCAGAGTGGCGCGCCACCGGCCATATCTGGACGCGATGCCCGAAATGCTCTGGCACTCGCTTTACGGACGCTGCTAAGGATTGAGGAGCATGCCGCACACCCGCAAGTTCATGCGTTGAGTACTGCGCAACCGCGCTGAGTTGCTTTCCGTACGCCTGGTACACACTTCAGTGGACGCTCTTTCGAGAGTTGGAGAAAAGAGAGTTCCGAGAAAGAAATGCCTGCCAAAACTTCTTGGATAAGTCGCGCGGATCGCGTCTCAGACTTCCTTGCGCAAAGAATCGCAGCGGGCGACTTTCCTTCTGCTGTATATCTGATCTCACAGCGAGGCGAAATAGCATTCTCCGATTCGCTGGGCCATGCGGTACTTGAACCGTATCGGATAAGCGCCTCGCTTGAGACCATCTACGATCTCGCTTCGCTTACAAAACCTCTGGTGACGGGCCTATTGTGCGCCAAACGGATTCAGCTGGGAGAGCTGACACTTGATAGTTCTGTGTCCCATTATCTGCCCGAGTTTGATCGAACAGATAAACATATGATAACCGTGCGTCAGCTGCTGACCCATGCTTCAGGCCTTCCGGCATGGCGCCCACTCTATATACTCGCTGAGAACGAACCGGATCGAACCATTGGAGTCATTGCCAACGAGAAGTTGGAATACCAACCCGGCACGCGCGTCATCTATAGCGATCTCGGATTTATTGCCCTGGGTATCCTACTGGAAAGGTTAACCGGGAAAGAATTGGCAACACTGGCCTGGGAGGAGATCATTAAGCCTCTTAAGCTCGAACATACATTCTTCAATCCCGAGATTGCCCTGCAAACCGGGATCGCGGCTTGTGAGGCAGGCAATAATTATGAGATCGAAGTCTGTAAAACTTCAGGAATTGAAAGTTACAGGAACTGGCGACGGAATCTAATTTGGGGCGAGGTGCATGACGGCAATGCCCATTTCCTAGGTGGTTCCGCGGGTCACGCAGGGCTGTTTTCCAGCGCCAGGGAGACAGCTCAAATCGCGCAGCAATTTCTCGCTGGCCAAAGTGAAATACTGAATCCTGAAACTTGTGAACTGTTTCGGACCAATATGACTCCAGGCCTGGATGAGGCACGTTCAATTGGATGGCAGTTGGCGTCGACTCCCGAATCCAGCGCGGGTCCGGATCTACCGCAGGAGAGCTTCGGGCACACGGGCTTTACCGGAGTCAGTTGCTGGGTAACACCCAAACCGGAGTGGGTGTTCGTGTTGCTAACAAACCGCACACATGCTCATGCGTTGCCGTTTGTTAACATCAATAGTGTACGGCGTGAGTTTCATAGTCTAGCTACCCAGGCTTTGGGTAATCGCGCCGGTTAGGAGTAATCGATGACCCCCAGGTTTAAAAAGCGCCTTTATTCCTGTGCTCTGATGACGGCACTGACGGTTGTTGGGGCGTTAAACGTCTCAGCACAAACCGTTCCTGACAGTTCTGCTCTCGAGCCGCAACCTTCGCCTACACCGCAAGCCGCGGCTTCGCCTCACAAGAACAACCTTTTTATCAATGTCCTTGGTGATCAGAGGGCCATCTGGCTGTCCGGGTTTAACCTTCAGAAAGATGACGCTAAGTGGCTAGCACCACTGGGCTTGTCGTTCGCCGCACTGGTGGCCACCGATCGCCATACCTCAGGTAAGCTGGTTGAGCATGGAGAAAATTTAAGTCGGATTCGAATCAGCAAAGGTGTTAGCCATTTCGGTTCCTTCTATGCTACCGGAGCTGCATCGGCAACCCTTTATGTGCTGGGTCGAACGCGAAAGAATGACCGAATGAGAGAGACTGGCAAGGTTGCGGCGGAAGCTCTGATTAATAGCGCAATCGTCGTACAGGCGCTTAAGTTGGTTTCACAGCGCCAGCGCCCTCCCATTGACGACTCACGTGGAGAGTTCTTCGAAGGGGGCAGATCGTTTCCCTCAGGCCATGCAATGAGCGCATGGTCATTTGCCGCAGTAATAGCTCATGAGTACGGGAAAGATCGACCGCTTGTTCGCCTCGGTGCCTATGGGGTTGCCACAGTTGTGAGTTTGTCACGCTTCACTGGACGAAACCACTTTCTATCTGACGTGCTGGTTGGGAGCGCACTCGGCTATGGTATCGGCCGCTATGTTTATCATGAACGCCATGACCGATCCCTCGACTCTCTCAATAAAGAAACGAGGAGTAGTCGATCCCGCCTCTTTCCCCGCTTAGAGCCACTATATGAACCCCGGGCCCGCGCTTATGGAGTGACAATAGTGTGGGGCTTGTAAGAAAGTTAATCCATCAACTCAAAGAACGAGGAGTGGTCAATATATGAGCCTAGAACCGAAGCCTCCAGGTAGTGCCGATTACGTGCAAATCACCGGGAAGGCTATGACCGTCATTCTGGCGAAGGTAGTAAATGTCAGCAGTGAGGTGTTTGTTGAACGAGTACCCTAGTCCGGTTGAGAAGCGGTTTCTGACCCACGCATCAAAAATCCAATCGTAAAAAACTTCATCCGCCACAAATAGATTCAGTTTGAGATCCCATTTTGGCCGCGTGTTCCAGTTGCAGCTTGTTTCGATAACGGTTTGAATCTCCGCCAGGATGACGCAAGCGATGCTCGAAAAGATTGCGGTCGCTCAAGCTGAAGCGCCCCAAAGGCACTCGTAATGTAAACGGCACAGAGAGCCGGTTCTCATACGCCCTGCGACCCTCGCTTGGCTGCGTACGAATATGCAAGTAGCTCGCTGCTATCAGCAACAGACCACCAGAGCTGAGGCTGCGGAAACTTTTAGTTCTTGTCATTCTGGAATATCTGCCGGCGGACAGTATCAAGGGTTATTTACCCACGTCGGGCAGAATGGTGAAGGAATTCAGGCTGACTACAACGTGATCTCCGGGCGTCAGAGGAGCTGCAATGGATTCCGGCTTCGCCCTGGTAACGACGACAGGTTTAGTAGTTTGGCTCTCGGGCGTTTCAGTGGTCAAATAAAATGGGGTTTCAGAACTGTCGGCATGGTTTGAGCCGGCCGGATCCAGCCGAACGGCCAGTCGCTCATAGGCACCAACAAAACTAACCTCCTCGACAATTCCTTTTGAAAGTTGGCAAGGGCCCCCAGGAGCGATTGCCGACTTACTCAAGCTTACGTCCTCTGGCCTGAACACCAACTTAACAGTCTGGCCCTCACGAAACCTGCTCCAATCAATTGGGGCCGGTACCAAAGCTGTCCCAAACTCCACTCCGGCACGACGTATCACGCCAGGCAGTAAGTTAGCTGCTCCTAAGAACGTCGCCACATACTCCGTTTCCGGTCGATTATAAACTTCCTGAGGAGTACCGATCTGTTCAATGTGACCAACGTTGATTACGGCAACCCGGTCTCCGAGTTCGAGTGCTTCTTCCTGATCGTGCGTAATGAAGATGGCTGGAACTCTTACCTTCTTCAAGAGTGCGCGAATTTCACGGCGCAGATGCACTCGAGTCTGCGTGTCGAGCGCCCCAAATGGTTCGTCAAAGAGCAGCACTTTCGGCTTATAGGCGAGTGTGCGTGCAATCGCCACGCGCTGCTGTTGTCCCCCGGACAGCTGTGATGGATATTTCTTGCGATGCTCCTCGAGCTGTACCAGCGACAGCAACCGATTAACAGCTTCGCGAATTTCCTTCCGGGGTCGTCGTCTAAGCCTTAAACCGTAACTGATGTTCTTCTCGACGTTCATCTTGGGAAACAGAGCATAGGCCTGAAAAATCACGCCTACGCCGCGCTCACGAGCCGGAAGCTCAGTAACGTCTCTGCCATGCAGAATGATGCGCCCCGCCTCAGGGTGTTCGAGGCCGGCAATGATGCGCAGGATTGTCGTCTTCCCACTTCCCGAAGCACCTAACAGAACAAGAGTCTCACCTTCGGCGACATCGAAAGTGATGTCTTCCAGTACCGATGTCTTGCCAAAGTGCTTGCGGATTCCAAGCACACTGGCAGCGATCTGCGGGTGTTCGTTTGGAATGGCGCCGGCCGAGTGTTCGATAATTTTAGCTTCCTTAACTCCCAAACAGAGTCCCCCTTACTCTACGTCGAGCCAGTCGCGAGCAAAAAACAGCACACTGAAAATGAGGAATGAGAACAGGGCAAGCACAATAGCAATGGCGTTAGCCGCTTCAATCTGTCCTTCATTGAACTTGGCGAATATATAGAGTGGCGCCGTTTGTGTTCGCCCGGCTAAGTTTCCAGAAACCAAAATGGTAGAGCCAAACTCACCGACCGCGCGGGCAAACGTCAAGAGTGCGCCTGAAACAATCGCTCCTCTCAATGAAGGCAGCGTTACATGCCAGAAAGTTTGCCACCGCGTCGCGCCGATAGTGGCAGAGGCCTCCTCGAGTGAACGGCTCATAGTATCCAGCACAGGCTTGATGACACCAAAAGCCAGAGGAAAAGTGACAAAGATATTCGCCAGCACGATAGCGCCGGCGGTAAACATCATCTGTATTCCGTGCGGCGCCAGGAGACGACCAAGTGTGCCATAGGGCCCCCACAGCAAAAGTAGTGCAAAACCGGCAACTGCCGTAGGAATCGCCGTTGGCAATGAGATGGTAACAATCAGCGCATTCCGGCCCCAAAAGTTGTAGCGTGAGAGAACGTACGCTGCAAATAGGCCGAACAAAACGTTAAAGGCCGTGGCCCAAAAACTTGTGACCATCGAAAGCTCGAGCGCAAAAATGGCTTCCGGCGCCTTAAGGGCCACCCAGAAACTATGCAAGCCTTTGCTGGTGCCAAAAATGAAGACCGACGCAAGCGGCAAAAGGACCAGAGGCATCATCATGAGTATCAAGGTCCAGATGCTCAGCGGCCGCACTACGTCAAATCCCCGCACGTGCCGCAGTGGTGTGATAATGCTGCTCATGATTCACTTCCGGCGTTGCACCTGATCACGGAAGATCCCTTCAATAATCTCGGCGTACGCCTTGCTCCAACCGCCAAAATAGTCGATCGTGAAAGGCATCTCGATCTGTCCAAATTCTTTATGCGCTGAGTTCAGACTCTCATCGGTTATCGAGCGAAAGTGATACTCAACGAAACCCCGCTGTGCTTCATCACTCCATAGATATTGCATAAAGGCGTCCACAACCGGCCGTTTTGCGGCCGATACACTTCGATCGATTACAACGGCTGGGTGTTCACTAAAAATAGTAGCTCTCGGAATTACGATCTCCAGAGCTGTACCTGCCTGTTTCATAAGGAGACCTTCAAGCTCGTAGGTAACCAAAGCATCGCCGAAGCCGGTCTCAAACTGTGTGCGCGCTTCGCGCGCCGACCCGGGGGTTGAGATCACGTTGCGCCAGACCGCTCGCAACGTCTGCAAAGCATGGGCTTGGTCTGGTTCGCCCGTCTGCTTCTCCGACTTCACTAGTTCAGAACCATAGATTGCCAGCACGGACCATTGGGCGCCGCCGGAACTTACCGGATCGGGATGAATCAACTGCACGCCCGGTTTGGCCAGGTCGGGAAAGTCTCTAATGCCTTTTGGATTTCCCTTTCGTACGAGAATTACGAATGGGGTTTTATTGACTATTCCCTGGTGAGGCAGTGCCTGCCAGTCGGCAGTCACAAAGCCCCCCTGCTTCAACCTATCCACATCGCGCTCAATCGACAAAATTGCAATGTCGGCCCCAACACCCTGAAGTATCTGATTGGTTACCGTTTCAGAACCCGCGAACGAAGAAGTAAATCGCACCTCCTGTCCGTGTTCGGCTTTCCATTTAGCGGAGAACCCCGGATAGACTGATTTCTCCAGCGACTCTTTCATTATTGAGAATGCGTAAACAGTGATGTTTATTCCACCTGATTCGGCAGGCGGGGTGGGCAAGCAGTTACTAACTAGTAAAACAAGACACAGTAGTGAGAGGTATAAAAGTTTCGCCGGGTTGAATGTACGCTTCCTCAAGAGGAATTGCGACCCCCTCTTTATTAAGACGCGCTGTAGTTAGTCGCGACGACATTTCGGTTTCGAAGGTTGATGGTCTATAGCATACGTCAGAGGGTTTTGGGAAGAGCCTGAAGTTGTGATTAGGCAGCCAAGTACGTTGCAATTGGCTTGCCCGTAACTTTTCTAACTTAAATGAACCTCAAGACCGACCGCAGGGCAGGTGATAGCGCAGAGACTCGGTGGCCCAGCTCTAGTTAACTTCGGCTGCTCCGAACGGCGTAGGCACCCGTCAGCTTGGCCTTATGAGCTTCAGGCGAGTAGAGTAGGTGATACTATGTGAACAGCTCCGTGAACTGTAGACGCCATATTTAGTATCTAAACCTCATTCCGCCCTGTTGTTTCCGGATGCGCTTCTCGCGTAATCAAATAATTGGCTCGCTGCTTCTCCTCATTCTGCTCTGGGGAATAATACTTTTCCGCATGGTATTCTTGCGCGCGTGAAGCCGCAGCAAACTGTCATAGCAGTGCTTGGCCCCACTGCATCGGGTAAGAGTGCGCTGGGAATCGAGCTTGCACTTAAGTTAAACGGCGAAATCATTAACTGCGACTCGGTCCAGGTCTATCGGGAAATACAGATCGCCACGGCCAAGGTTCCGCTTGCCGAACGTCGCGGTGTGCCTCATCACCTAATTGATTTTGTATCGCCTGAAGTGAACTATTCGGCCGGCGAGTGGGCCCGTGAAGCAGTGAGGGAAATCCGAGAAATTCAGGGTCGGGAACGAATTCCGATTCTCGTCGGCGGCACCGGCTTTTATCTGCGTGCACTGCGGCAGCCTCTTTTTCCAAGCCCTCAAACCGACACAAAACTTCGGCGCCGCCTGAATGAGATTCGACAACGTCGCGGTACGGAGCATCTTTACGGACTTCTTAAGCGTCTTGACCCGGTCTCGGCCCGCCAGCTCTATCCGCGCGACTGGCCCCGCGTGCAGCGGGCAATTGAGGTCTATTTGCAAACGGGCCAGCGGTTGTCGGTTCAGAATCGATTTCGCCCTGAACCATCGCCGGGTGTGGAGCACATGCGAGTAGTCGCCCTGAATCCGCCGCGCTTAGCCTTATATCGCCGGATCAACGCCAGAACTGAAACGCACTTTGCCGGTGGTCTGGTCGAGGAGGTCCGTCAGTTACTTGGGCAAGGAATACCGCCGGAGTCGAATGCGCTTGGTGCGCACGGCTATAGGAGAGTTGTCGAGTACCTTCAATCCAGAAGGGATCTGGCCAGTGCAATAGAGCAGACTAAGCTTGATGTGCGGCATTATGCGAAACGGCAGTTGACCTGGCTTCGTCGCGAAGCAGACGTCGAGTGGTTTGCGGGTTTTGGTGACGATCCCGCGATACAAGGGCGAGTATTCGAAGCGCTCAACACGCAAGTTCCACAAAAACAGCATAAAGTCTCCTCTCCTTCGTCACGTATTTCCGGTTAAGCTGCTCAGATTGTTATAATCCTGCTACGGCCAGGTGGACAGGGGTTAGAGCATGTCTGACGGGAAACCAGCACCACAAAACATCCAGGATGCATTTCTGAATACCGTCCGGCGCGAAAAGACGACTGTCACGCTCTACCTGCTAAACGGTGCGAAGCTGATGGGTCGTATCAGAAGCTTCGATAAGTTTTCTGTACTACTCGAATCTGGATCCCAGGACCAGTTGATCTTCAAGCACGCAATCTCAACGATCTCGCAAGCTAGACGGGTAACCGAGGAACTTCGTGTGCCCACCGAAACACAAACTGCCGAATCCGTCCCACAGACCGCGGCCTCGCGAGATTCCTAACATTCGTTTAAACTTCATCCTTTAAGTCAGAACCGAGATTGGAGGGGGCCACTCTTTAGAAACCACTATCTGGACACCAAGCTGGATTCATTACGGCTGTGCCGCCTGATGTGCCGCGGTGGCTTGCCTCGCGGATCAGTTTGCTTCTAGCGCTTGGGCTCTGCCCTCCTTCGCGGACGCTCTTCCAATTCGTTACAGCGGTGGGGAAAAGGCAGTACTTCGGTTCAACTAGCCCGTGAGACGAAGACAAGCAGAAGGGCGCAGCCCAAGTCCGTTCTTGGCAACTACCGCGAGGCAAGCCACCGCGGCACATCAGGCGGCACAGCCGTAACGAGGCCGGTGGCTTCCGTTTGACATTTGCCGTCTTTGGCCGGCTGGCGAACTCCGTGGGCTGTCTCAAAACTCCAGCCTCCTCCGTGGGCGCCACATGTAATCGCGCGGAATGAAGGAGACAAAAGTCTGTGGCAGGAACCTTCATCACTTTCGAAGGCATTGACGGCAGCGGAAAGTCGACCCAGTTACGTTTACTTTCCGCTTTTTTGCGCGCGGGCGGCTGCGATATCGTTGTTACACGCGAGCCTGGAGGTACACCTCTGGGACAGCGGCTCAGAGCGGCACTACTCGACGCTCAGGAACATGTAGAGGCATTGACTGAGCTCCTGGTCTTTGCCGCGGATCGCGCACAGCACGTGCGGCGCCTCTTGCGGCCGGCCCTTGAACGCAAGCAGATCGTACTATCTGATCGTTATGCCGATGCCACTATGGCTTATCAAGGCGCCGGCCGCGGTTTTCCTCAACAGTTGGTTTCCGAACTGGTGGAATTAGCTACAGGAGGACTAAAGCCGGAATTGACATTGCTTTTTGATCTGCCGATTGAACAATGCATGAAGCGGACTAGCCGGCGAAACGGCAGGCATAAAACAGACCGCCTGGACGCCGAGGATGCGGCGTTTCACCGCCGCGTTCGCGACGCGTACCTCCAAATAGCCGCCGACGAACCCGAACGAGTCCGCGTCATTGACAGTAGCGGATCAGTTGATGCGACCCATAAAGCTGTGAAGAAGGTCATTGTTCCTTTCTTGCAGAGCCGGGGTTATGTGCTCAAAGCTCTTACAGCGGACGTAAGCTATCCTAACCCGCCGGGCTAAGAAGATCTTATGTTTGTCAAACTCACGGGAAACGATTGGGTGAAGCGCCTGCTAAAGCAGATGCTGGAATCGGGCCGCGTTCCGGGCGCCATGCTCTTCTCAGGCGAAGAAGGAATCGGCAAAAAGCTGTTCGCACTGGAGCTTGCTCGCGCTTTGAATTGCCGGTCACCGCAAGGCGTGGAAGCTTGCGGTCAATGTCCCACATGTAAACGCATTTCCACCTTTCATTATCCAGAATCCGAAGATCCCGAAGAATGGAAAAAGATCGTCTGGACTGATCATACGGATGTAGGCATGGTGGTCGCGCCAAAACGAGTGCTGCTCGTAGATCAGATGCGACAGATCGAACGTGAGGCAAATTTTCGTCCGTTTGAAGGTAAAGCGCGCGTCTTTCTTATCAATGAGGCCGACCGGCTTAACGAGCCGGCAGCAAATGCGCTCCTGAAGGTTTTGGAAGAGCCTCCGCCAACTTCTCATCTGGTCCTCATAACCGCACGGCCCGCCATGCTTCTGCCCACCATCCGTTCTCGTTGTCAAGCCATAAGATTCTCCAGCCTGAGCAATGAGGAGCTTGAGCAACATTTGCTCGACAACAAACTGGCGCCCGCTGCCGAAGCTCGGTTACGCGCGAGGATTGCTGCCGGCAGTCTGAGCCGCGCCCTGGCCGTCGACTGGGACGACTATAAGGAACAACGTCAGGCAACTCTCGAGATACTCAATGCCCTGGCGCTAACTAACGATCGTGCGCGTTTACTCCGGCTTTCTGAGGAGATGAACGATGCAAGGTACAAGGCCGATTACGAAACCAGGCTCGACATACTGGAAGGGCTTATTCGTGATGCCCTGATGCTCTCCGTGGGCATCGGCGAGGAAAGGCTTACCAATGTGGATCTGGTTCACCAGTTAAGGAAGGTCAGTGAGCGCATTGACGCCCGGCGCGCCACGGGCTGGATTTCGCTGATTGAAGAACTGCGTGAGCAACTCGCTGTAAACATTAACCGCAAGCCCGCTACCGACGCGCTTTTGCTTAGAATGGCTGCGCCCTGCTGACTCCTCTTACTCAGATGCCGTAAGTCTGAACCTTCACAGCGAAGAGAACAAACAACGACATCGCCAGAGCGAGTGCCACCCAGAACCAAATGAGATGATGGCCACTTTTCCTGTGAAACATGGCAGAAACGTAGAGTTGATCAATTTTGCCCGATAGAGACCAGTTGGGTGTCCGGTTCGGGCTTGGCAACACCTTCGGCCAATAGTTTTTCCGTCTCCGCGACAAACGCTGCCACAATATCCTCGCCTGCCACTTTGCGCATCGGCACGCCATTCTTAAAGATCATACCGACCCCGCGACCAAAGGTAACGCCTAGTTGCGAATCGTGTGCCTCACCTGGTCCATTAACCGCGCAGCCCATAATTGAAAGGTGTAGCGGCTCTTCAACGTGTGCGAGTCGCCGTTCAATCTCAGTCACGATTTCAACGAAATTATCGACGTCCAGACGTCCACACGTCGGACAGGCAACCACGGTAACGCCACGACTTCGCAGGCCGAGGGACTTCAGGATCTCCCACGCCACGCGTACCTCCTCCTGCGGTTCAGCGGCAAGTGACACCCGAATTGTGTCACCGATGCCTTCATGAAGCAGAATTCCGAGTCCGATTGATGACTTGATGGTGCCCCCAAAGGATGTGCCTGCTTCGGTCACACCGAGATGGAACGGATAATCCACCTTCTCAGCCAGCAGCCGGTATGCAGCCACTGTGCGGTGTACGTCGGAAGCTTTCAAAGAGATGATCGTGTCGCTAAAACCCAGATCCTCGAGAATACGGATGTGCCGTAGGGCAGACTCTACCATCGCCTCAGGCGTTGCGGTGCCATACCGGGCCAGCAGATCTTTCTCGAGAGAACCACCATTTACGCCGATGCGGATGGGAACCTTTTGCGCCTGGGCAGCCCTGACAACCTCTCTCACCCGTTCGTGCTTGCCGATATTGCCTGGATTCAGACGCAGCTTATCGATACCGGCATCGAGAGCCAACAGCGCGAGTTTGTAATGGAAGTGGATGTCGGCTACCAGCGGCACGTCAGGCACACGCTTGCGGATCTCCTTGAGGGCGAGGGCCGCGTCGTTGTCAGGCACTGCCAGCCGCACTATCTCGCAACCCGCACGTACCATCTCTTCAATTTGCGTGACCGTCTCGTCGACAGCAGCGGTATCAGTCTTGGTCATAGACTGCACCAAAACAGGTGCGCCGCCGCCGATCTGAAGATGCTTGACTTTTACGCCTCTAGAGTTACGCATCGGGAGAGCTCTATTTAGCTGTCTCGGTTGCGGCAGGTTTGTCGTTTGCGGATCCGCGCCAGTTCGAAGCCTGCTTCAAAATGTCATTCGTGATTACAAAGACCATTAGCAGGATGACCACAACAAAACCGACCTGTTGAATACGCTCCCGCACGGTCATTGAAAGTGTCAGACCAATAGTCGCGAGCAGCCCTTCCAGCAAAAGTAGAAAGATGGCCCCTCCATCGAGCACCGGAATCGGCAGGAGATTAAAGATGCCGAGGTTCAAGCTAAGAAAACCCAGCATGGCAAATAAGCCATCCCAACCCAGTCGTTCAACTGATTTGGAAGCGGCCTGATAGATGCCGATTGGCCCTGACAGGGTATTGCGCGCAGATCGTTTACCAGCAAAGACCTGTCCTACGGCTTTCCCGGTGAGCAGGAGAATCTGAACATTGGAGCGATATGCATAAGCTGTCGCGGAGCTTAGAGTTGCAGGATAAACTGGATAGACATCCGCAGGAGTTATACCCAGGCGCTCCAACCCGTCTGACAAACGGCGGGCCGTTGCCGTGACTGTCATTTGCTGGCCATTTCGCTCGAGCCCTAGCGCGATCGGCTGTGACTTGTGCTCACGGATGTATTGGCTAACCTGTTCAGCACTTCTGACCGGTTCGCCATTAACTGAGACAACACGATCACCAACCTTAATACCTGCCTCCTCAGCCGGTGAGTTCGGCACCACGACCTGGATCACTACAGGCAATCCGCCATAGTCCGGGATGAAATCCAGAAAGCCGGCCGTATCGCCGTCCTCGGTCCGCGCAGTCGGAGTAATCGTCAACTCCAGTCGCTCACCGCCTCTATCGACGACCATCGGCAACGCTTGATTAGGCGACAACAGGGCGTCGCCGTTTATGGTGTCCCATTTTGGATTATCAGTCCCATTAAAGGAGATTATTCTGTCGCCCGGCTGCAGCCCCGCCTTGTCGGCAGCACCGAGGTTCTGAACATAGTAGACAACTGGCGCGGGACTGGCGGGAACGCCATACAGCAAACCGCCTGCAAAGGGAATCGCCAAAGCCGTCAAAATGTTCATCACCGGGCCGGCGAGCGCAACAAGTATCCGCTGCCACCGCGGACGGAGATTGAACATCTCCTCGCGAGGGATGTCAGTGGCGCCGGCACCCTCCAAGGGCGCATTAGATTCATCCCCTCCCAACTTTACATAACCGCCAAGCGGAATAGCGGAGACGCGGTAATCAGTTTGTCCCCATTTCTTGCCGAAAAGGCGTGGCCCAAAACCGAACGAGAATGTTTCGACGCGAATCTTAAACAACTTAGCCACAATAAAATGGCCAAACTCGTGCAAAACCACCGCGGCTCCGAGAATGAAGATAAATGCGAGGATTCCTGTCAGATAAAACATCTATTAATGATCTCTCTTCTTACTAAACTCCAAATAACACAAACCCCTATTAGAATCCCTTTGCTGGCCCTGAGTTGCCGACTATCGAGTTTACGCGGCGGGTACACAGCCGTCAAACTGATCTTTACACTGATGGATTACGACACAGCGTGCACATTCGAAAGTTTGGACAAACTCTCGATCTCCGCCGCTGCAGAAAGTCGGGCAGCTTCGTCCGTATCGAGAATCGTAGCTAGATCTGTGGCGGGTTTGGTCGGATGAGCATCTAATACCGAAGCGATCACCCTGGGAATGTCAGTGAGGCAAATTCGCTCGTCAATAAAAGCCCTGACTGCCTCTTCATTAGCTGCGTTCAAAGCAGCTGGCAGCGTGCCACCTTCCTTGAGCGCGCGATAGGCCAGGGCAATACACGGAAAGCGGTCTAGATCTGGAGGTTCAAAATGAAGAGCCGACAGGGCCGTCAGATCGAGAGCCGGCAGTTCGCATGAATGCCGCTCTGGAAAGGTCAGGGCATACTGGATCGCATGCCGCATGTCTGTGACACCCATCTGAGCAATGACCGAGCCATCGATCAGTTCGATCATCGAATGCACTACGGATTCCGGGTGCACTACTATTCCAATCTGGTCCGCTGCAAAGCCAAATAACCAGTGGGCCTCTATTACCTCCAGCCCTTTATTCATCAAAGTCGCAGAATCGATCGTGATCTTCGCGCCCATATTCCACGTGGGATGGCGCAGCGCATCTGACACGCTCGCCTGCTCCATTTCAGTCCTTGATTTGGAACGAAACGGACCACCGGAGGCGGTCAGAATAATGCGCCGCACCTCTGCTCGTTCCTCGCCGCGAAGACACTGATGAAGCGCATTGTGTTCCGAATCCACCGGCAGCAATTCCGCGCCTGACGCCCGCGCAGCCTGAGTCATTAACTCGCCGGCCATTACCAGCGTCTCCTTGTTGGCCAGGGCCACGCGCTTACCGGCTTCAAGCGCCCGTAAGGTGGGGACCAGACCCACGGCGCCGACTGCGGCCGAAACTACGCAGCGCGCCTCCGGGTGTTCGGCAATCTCCACCAAACCTGCTACCCCGACAACTATGCGAGGCAAATCAACGTCGCGTTCGAACAGTTGTGCACGAAGAGCGTGGGCTGCCGCTTCCGTTTCAACTGACACCACTTCGGGCAAGTGGCGGGCTACCTGGTTTGCAAGTACTTCTATGTTCTTACCGGCGCCGAGCGCCACCACTCGGAAGCGAGTACTTCCCAGAGTCTCAATCACACGCAACGTGTTGCAGCCGATCGAGCCGGTCGAGCCGAGGATTGCAATGCCTTGGGAATTCATGATCAAGTTTTCGGCGGGGGAAATAACCTTCGAGCGTTATAGGCGTTGAGGAGGTCGACTGTTCTTCCGTTTTCATTCTGGAATTGGGCAGCCGTCACACGCCATTCTCCGCCGTTTGAGTACATCATCTCTACGGTGGCGTTGACGGTTCGTTGCTCACCGATGACTTTCAGACGTAACGTGGCGTGCCCGTCGTTGTTTTGCACATTGATGTTACCGGTTACCAGCCAGCCAAAGTCTCGTACCTCTCCTATCTCTTTTTTCAAAATCTCATTGTTGCGCAGGAAGGTCTTGGCCGTCTCGGCTGCCTGGCTTTTGCCAATCGAATAGAACGTCAGACCTATGATTCCGCCGACAACGAGCAGAACCAGGAGACCAATAGTCAAGCCCAGCAGGCCGACTATCAGCAATATTTTTCTGGTGGCCATTGAAGCTAATCAGCCGAAATAAAGACGACCAAAATAGTAGATGACGGGGGCGTTGAAGAGCAAGCTATCCAGCCGATCCAGCAGGCCACCATGCCCAGGCAAAATTGTTGCTGCATCCTTCGACCCGGAGCCGCGTTTAAGCGCACTCTCTGTGAGATCTCCGGCAATACCGATGATCGTCATCAGAACGGCAAGCGGTAACGCCCATTTCAACGGCAGCGCTCGAAAGAACCAGAAGTGGGCTAGTGTCGCCAGAGCCAGTGCCGCTGCCAAACCTCCGAACACTCCTTCCCAGGTTTTTCCCGGGCTAATCGCTGCAGCCAACTTGTGTTTACCAAAGGCCCGCCCCACGTAATAAGCGCCGGTATCGGAGCCGAAGATTACCAGGAAGAAGAATGAAAGGAGGTGGGCCGCCAGATTTTGACTAAAAGCCGTCCTCACCGCCACGAGATAGCCACCAAGTAGAACTACGTAGAGCACTCCCAAAATGGTCGCCCCAGCGGAGGCAAGCAACTTGTCGAAGGGAGCGCCTTTAATTGTAAAGGCTATCAGCGTGCCTGCCGTAAATACGATCAAAATCACTGGTACTAGCTTTGCGATGAACAGATCGCCGGCCGCGTCGGAGTAATAGAAGGTCAGGAACAGCGCCACCGACGCCAGGTAGCCGCCTCCCATCTCGGGCTTCATTCCCCGCAGCATCGCCAACTTCCAAAACTCGGCCAGCGCAAGCACCATTGCAGCGGCCGCAAGAAAAACAAAAAGCAACTCCAGCCAGGGAACAAGAATGGAAGCAATCAAGAAGGGCAGAATGACGGCTGCGGTGATGATGCGGCGCATTTATCAGGTGGCGTTTGCAACCAGCTTCAGGCCGCCAAACCGACGGTCACGGCGTTGATAATCGACGATGGCTTCCAGCAGGTGAACACGGCGGAAGTCGGGCCAAAGAGTTTCCGTTACGTAGATCTCACTATAAGCAGCCTGCCAGAGCAGAAAGTTTGAAATGCGCAGCTCACCGCTGGTTCGAACCAACAAATCCAGTTCGGGAAGATTATGCGTATAAAGCTCATTGGCGATCCGCTGATCGGTGATTTCATCGGGCGGATTGCCTTCATCCAGCAGGCGCCTGACTGCTGCTCTACAGGCATCGACTATCTCGGTACGCCCGCCGTAGTTAAGTGCTACCGTCAAAACCATTCCAGTGTTATCTGCGGTCCGCTCCGTCGCCTTGGCAATCTCCCGGCGCACGTTTTCATTCAAGGCTCCGGTTCGTCCTATGGTTTGGAATCTTATTTTTTGGCGGTCAATTTCATCCAACTCGAGCCGCAGATAGCGCCGGAGCATACGCATCAGTGCATCAACTTCGTAGCGCGGTCGCTTCCAGTTTTCAGTCGAGAACGCATACAGAGTAAGCGCCCCCAGGCCCAGGCGCGCCCCAGTGTCCACCGCTGCACGCACAGCTTCTACGCCAGCTCGATGTCCGGCAATGCGCGGCTGGCCCCGTTGCGCGGCCCAGCGACCGTTGCCATCCATGATGATGGCCACGTGGCGCGGCAAACGATCCCAGGAGATCCGCGCGAGAAGCTTTTCCTCACGGCTGCCAGTTTTGACTAATCCGGCGAAATCAGAAAGCATATCTTTCAACAACCGCCTGAAGGATTCTTCCCTACAGACGCACCGTTCATTCTTGCCCCCGCGCTGCTGGCTGTCAACAACGATAGGGCGCTATCAATAGCGCACACCGAGCAAGGTAAGCCCGCATGCTGGTGCTGTTGGTCCAACAAGAGAGCGATCGGCTTCGGTAATTGCGCGCTCAATAGCTTGATCGTTCACTTCCCCGCGACCTGCCTCAAGTAAGGTGCCTACGATCATACGCACCATGTAACGAAGGAAACCATCGGCGCTGATCTCGATCCTAATCAGCCGTGTATGACCGAGCCCTTCTGCATGTTCTGCTATCTCGAACCCCGTAATAGTGCGTATTCTGTGCTCGGCCTCTGATTGGGCAGCGGAAAAAGCGGTCCAATCGTGTGTTCCCAGAAACAATTCGGCGGCCTGCCTCATGCGGTTAAGATCCAGGCGGCGGGCTTCGTGTTGAGCGAAATGTCGCCAAAAGGGCGATATGACTGGGCCATTTACAACTCGATAAAGATAGCTCTTGCCAAGCGCTGAATAACGAGCGTGAAAATCGTCGGCGACAACTTCAACCCCCATTACCCGCAGGTCACCGTCCAGGTTGCCGTTGATGGCAGCGCGCAACTTTTCTGGTGTTATCTGCCGTTTGAGTTGCGCACTGGCGACCTGGCCTTCGGCATGAACTCCCGCATCGGTCCTTCCGGAGCCATGAACGATGACGGGCCGTCCTTCGATCAGGGAGAGTGCACGCGTGAGCTCGCCCTGCACTGTTCGCAGCTCATCCTGGATCTGCCAGCCGTGAAAATCTGTACCGTCATATTGGATTGTGAGCTTGTAATTCATTAAACCCTGCTACCCGGCTTGACCAGGGGCACCCCTTGCCTGCATAGGTCACAAACTGCCGGCTCTAATGCCGGAACATCTAAGGTAGCGAGCGCCTTGCGCGGCACTCCCACGTCTGCCCTTCCCATTGACCGGTCGATAATGGAGGCGGCCGCCAATACCTGAGCCCCGGCGGCTTGTAGTGTTTCGATCGTTTCACGCGTTGAGCCACCGGTAGTTATCACATCCTCCACGACCAGAGTTAGTTCATCCACAGCAACCTGAAAACCGCGTCGCAACATCATTCTGCCTTGCTGCCGCTCGGTCCATACGAACCTGGCGCCCAGAGCGCGAGCCACTTCATGTCCAATAATGATTCCACCCAAAGCTGGTGCCGCCACAAGCTCAATCTTCTGGTCCACGAATTCCGCTGCTAAAGCCTTTCCCAGCAGTTCCGCCTCTTTTGGATATTGCAGAACCAGGGCCGACTGCAAGTAACTGGAGCTATGTAGACCACTGGATAAAATGAAATGGCCCTCCAGGAGTGCGCCCGCCTTTCTGAATCTGTCGAATACTTCCGCAGCTTGCAAAAATCTCACCTCAATTCGAGTGCCAGTGTTACAATCCTATCGATGCCGCCCTTTCCCAACCTCGTATCCGATTCAACACTCATCGAGGAAACGGTTGCACTTTTGCGTGATTATGGCGGCCGGGCCAACGCCATCGCCATCGTCGATGCCGTATTCAAAGTGTCCCATATTGATCAGGAACTGGCCGGCCTGCTGGTGGCGGACCTTGTACGAGGTGACCGCCGCTTCAGATTCCTGGACAGCCAAACCCTTGAGCTCCAGGCGGATGAATGCGAGACCCGGATGCTGAAGGAGTTGGATTTCGTTGTTGTCGACGTTGAAGCCACGGGAGCCAAAATGCCTCCCAACCGGATCATCGAGCTGGGGGCTTACCGTATTTCTCAGCAACAAATTGTTGATAGTTTTCTCACCCTGGTAAATCCGGAGATTCCCATTCCTCGCTTCGTGGTGGCCTTGACCGGCATAAGTAACGAGATGGTGAAAGACTCCCCGGTGTTTTCAGACGTTGCCCCACGCTGGCTGGATTTTGTTTGTGACGCAGTGCTTGTCGCGCACAACGCGCCCTTCGACACCAGTTTTCTGAACCACGAGGTCTCACGTGTTTATCCGGGCCACCGCATGAGCAACCCACACCTTTGCACTGTCAGTCTGGCGCGGCGGGCCCTACCTGGGTTAGACAATTACCGGCTCGACACTGTCGCGAACCACTTCTCAATTTCGATTACTAATCGGCACCGGGCCGGTAGTGATGCGCTTGCCACGGCCGAGCTCTTTCTGCACCTGCTTTCGCGGCTCGAGGCCAACGGCGTTAAGGATCTAGCTTCGGCGCGCAAGTTTCAGTTTCCGGATATCAAGCCAGAGCGTGAGAATGATGCGCCGCCTCTACTGCCTCTAATTCCCAGCCTCTAGACCACTCTCTAATACGGAATTTGCTTTTCGCTTCAGCATTGTGCGAAGCAGGAACACAAATACGACAATGGCAGCTAGCCCTAGCCCGATCCATGGATAATAGGTTGCCAGAACTACCTTTGCCTGCTGGCCAAAACGGATGGCGAAATAACCTTCCAACAGAAAACGAAAGCCGCGTCCGGCCAGGATGGCAATTAAGAAGCGTGTCCTGCTGAAGCCAAATACCCCGGCACTGACAACGAAGAGTTTAAAAGGAAATGGTGGTGGCAGCAGTGATGCGACAAGCACCGCGAGCACATCATAGCGTTCGATCAATTCTCTAACGCGCTTCTGTTTCGTTGGTGAGAATCTGGATAAAGCGCGGCTGCCGGCCCTTTTTGAAACATAGTAAAGAATGAGGCAGCCCAACCCCGAGCCAATCGTAGCAATCAACGCGTAGACCAACATCCAATGTGGATGTGCTACCGTCAACAATAGCATTAGGGCGTCGGCGCTGCTTGGAAGCGGCACAAAGCTGGAGTCAAGCAAGGCGACAACAAACAAACCAAATGGGCCAAAAGCTATCAGAAAATCCGAAAGGTGGGCCAGCTTCCGGGAAAGACCATGTAGCAATAATTTCAACTATTGTTCCTTTCGTTCCAGAGTCACGCTTGAGCCCGCAGCATTGGGCGTGATGCTGGTCTTGGCTTTTTCGCGTGGTGCAACCGCCCGCCGATTCACAATCGTGTAGATCAGGAAAGCACAAAGTGCCAAAGCTGCCACGACGCTGATGATGACCATGCCATTGTCTTTCATAAACAACAGTACGCGACGGCCATAAAAAACAGCGAGAATTCCCTCCACATAATAGCGTACGGAACGCGCGAGCATCACTGTCAGCAGGAATTTCCAGCGCGGATACTCCAATGTACCCGCCGTCGCTACAAAGATCTTGAAGGGCATCGGCGGTGGCAGCACCGCCGGAATAGCAATCGCCAGAAAGCCGAACCGGGCATAGACTCGCTCCACCCGCTCGATGCTCTCACGCCGAAAACGCTTGCGCAGTAAGACTTGCCCGCCGCCACGCATGATCGTGTAGAGCAACAGACACCCGATTACAGAACCAAGTGCGGCAAACAAAGGAAAGTAGTAGACGGCTCCCGGATATCTATAGCAGCGGCCCACGACAAGGTAATCGTTGATCTCGGGCAATGACAACAATGAAGAGTCAAGCGCTCCGATCAGCACCATGACGGGCCCAGCCACGTACAGCGGTACCGCAATTACATAATACTCAAGCCAACGGGCAACGGAATGCAACCAATCAAACATAAAAAGTGCGGAGTACTGAGTACTGAGTACTGAGTGCTGAGTACTGAGTGCCGAGTAGTGAGTTCAGAAGTTCTGAACTCAGCACTCAGTACTCAGCACTCAGTACTCAGTACTCCGTACTCTTCGTTCATTTGGCCGGAGCAAAAATGTTGGGGGTATCGTAGGTAACTCCAACAGTGACGCCTGAGTTGTGCGTGAACTTGGTGAGGCCTTTGATGCCGGCGAAATCGAAACGCAGTCCAGAGGCGCGAACCTGCATTCCCAGGCGCGCTTCCGATTGCGACTCGGTGCCCAAGGGGCCGTCGCCAGGACGCGTATTCGCCCGTCCATTAACTTCGCCCGCCAGGCTGAACTGTTTGTTGATACGAAATATGCCGGCCGCTCCATAGGTCAGGACATCGTTCTGGGAGAATAGGGCCGTCGGGGCTGTAAGAATTGCGATGCCTAGATTGCCGAAAGTATTAAACCGACCCTGGTGGCCGAATTTCTTCCCCACGAGCAGCGAGCCGTAAGCATTTGTCTGGTTAAGTCCAATACCCCGCGATTGGTTCGAGTTTGGCAACTGCACACCAAAACGAAATCCGAGTGCGGGGCCCCGACTCGTCTCGCTCCTCAGTTTTATCTTGGCCCACAGGCTGAAGTCTCCGGTGTCGTTTGAGGTGGTGGCGCCAGGCATTAACGACAACGGAATCGCCCCCGGCATCTGCGAATTAATGCTCAGATAATTCTGCGCCACACCCTCGATTTGGAACTCAACATTGGGAGCAAAACCGATGTTTACACCAATTACTCCAACGCGTGTGAGATCGCCGGTCAGTCCGGAGGCGGGGAACTTGGCCCCCTGAAGGAAATCTATTCCCGTCTCGATCCGCAATGTTCCCGGGGGAATGATGTCGACGTCTTCCGTCAACAATGGCCGCTGCTGAGCCTGAACACTGGAAAGAAAAATCAGCAGTAGCAACAACACTGCCGATAATCTGCCTGTGAGCACGGACCACATGTGGCGGATTCTATCTGCCTGCTCTGGGCTAGTCAATAAGCACGCCATTGCTATGCTAGGTGGATTGTTTAACGCACGATAAGGTTCGGTTTAGGCCTGTGCTACTATCGTCGAGTTCTTAACATTCTTAACGCTGTTCGAATGTCAACACCGATGAAGAGACAAGAGTCTGCTGTGCGCATCGCTGTAGTCTTCCTCTCTCTGCTCGGACTGCTTCTCTCCGCCAAACTGTTCCAACAAGTGTCTTCTCAAACGGGAGTTGTAGCAACTCAGGAGATTGCGGGCCTTAAAGCTCGAGTGACAGTGAGACGAGACGAACGCGGTATTCCCTACATCAGCGCAAACAACGATGAAGACCTCTACTTTACCCAGGGCTACGTGACTGCAAGTGACCGTCTGTGGCAGATGGATCTGTTTCGCCGCACGGCGCGAGGTGAACTGGCGGAGGTTTTGGGAGAAAAGGCGCTGGAAGAGGATAAACGTCATCGCACAATGGGCTTTGCTCCAGCAGCGGATGCGGAGGCTAGTCAGGCGTCACCCCAAGCTCGGGCTGTGCTGGAGGCTTATGCGAGCGGCGTCAACGCCTATATCTCATCACTTGAACCGAAAATGCTGCCTGTCGAATTTCAGATTCTGCAATACAAGCCGCGGCCCTGGACACCAGCAGACTCGTTGATCATCGTGAAACTTTTCTACGAAACGCTTTCTTCCTCATGGCGATTGGATGTCATGCGCGACGCACTCCGGGAGTTGCCGGCAGAAAAGCTGGCCCTGTTGTTGCCGGAAACCTCGCCTCTCGATGTACTGGTAGTAGGAAAGGACCGTAAGAAGAAGCAGGCCGGCCGAACCAAAGTTGTCGTCAACACAGCCTCTCCCAGACAGGTTGACGAAGAGTTCTGGAGCTCACTTGCTACAGAGGCTTCAATCGAGGAGTGCTCGTTGGCACGCATCGGGTTTTACTCCGAATCCCTGGCAGCCAGCAACAACTGGGTAGTCAGTGGCAAACGCACAGCGTCGGGCCGGCCACTCCTGGCCAATGATCCGCATCTGAGCCCCTCGGCTCCACCCATCTGGTATCTAGTGCACCTCGCGGCGCCGGGAGTACGGGTAGCGGGAGTCACCACTCCCGGATTACCTGGAGTGGTGATCGGTCACAACGAGCATATTGCCTGGGGATTTACCAATGTTGGACCTGATGTGCAGGATCTCTACCTTGAGAAGTTTGACCCTGCCAACCCGCAGAAGTATCTCGCTCCGGCCGGCTGGCGCGACGCGAAGATTCGTCATGAAGAGATTGCAGTGCGAAAGAATTTTACTGACACTGCGACCAACACCATCACACTCGACGTAACCGTCACGCGTCATGGTCCAATTATTTTTGAGAAGGACGGTAAGCGTTACGCCCTGCGCTGGACCGCGCTTGATCCCAAACTCAATAATGCAGACGGGTTTTATCTTCAAAACCGCGCCCGCAACTGGAAAGAGTTTACGACCGCGCTTAGGAGTTACACCGGTCCAATGCAAAACATGGTCTATGCGGATGCCGAAGGACATATTGGCTATTACGCCGCCGGACGCGTGCCCATTCGCAAATCCGGCGACGGCAGTATTCCTTATGATGGCTCCACAGATGCGGGCGAATGGGTGAGCTTTATTCCTTTCGAGAAGTTACCTCAACTCTTCGATCCGCCGGCCGGGATCATCGTCACAGCAAACCAAAGAATCGTTGGTAATGATTATCCTTACTTTCTAACGCACTTCTGGGCGCAACCATATCGCGCGCGACGGATACTGGACTTGCTTGAGCAGAAGCAGAAGATTACTGCGAATGATTTTCGGGCCATTCAGGGAGATGTCTATTCGATAGCCGGTGTGAACTTCGCCCGCGGCGCAGCGAAGATTGTGAAAGGGGACTCGGCGGCTGCGAACAATGACCAGTTGCGCGACCAGGTGTCCGCATTCGAAACCTGGGATGGGTTATTGACGGTCGATTCGCGAATTGCACCGGTTGTGGCTCAAATGCGCCTCGCCTTTCGCGACCGTATCATCAAGGGAAGCATTGGTGATGAGCGAGCAAAGATTTTCGGGTGGAACAATTTTGATACTACGCTTGATTGGCTTCTGACACAGCAGCCACGCGAGTGGCTGCCGAAAGAGTTTGCTTCCTACGCTGCGCTCCTTCGCTCCTCCTATACAGACGCCCGTCAGACGTTGACGAAGAACCTGGGGGCCGATGAGACAAATTGGACCTGGGGGAATATGGTCAAGTCTCGGTTTCCGCATCCGCTGGCCGCAGTGCCCTTGATAGGCCTCCAGTTCACGATTGCTCCACTGCCACAGAACGGCACCGGCTATCTGCTGGGAGCGACAGTCAATGTTGGTGCTCCCGTTTCCATGCGCCTGATCGCGGATCCGGGTGATTGGGACCATACCCTGCACGGCATCACCCTGGGAGAATCCGGTTCTCCAACGAGCCCGCATTGGAAGGACCAACTGGAAGATTGGCGAGCTGTGACGCCGCGCGTCTTTCCTTTCAGCGAAGCAGCGATTGCGGCGGCGGCGAAGCAGTCAATAGTGTTTCAGCCTCACCCTTGATCTGGCTAGATGTCTCGAGAAACTCCAAAAAAGGGCGAGCGATGGCGGATTTTTTGCGCAATTGAACTGCCGCAACTTATCAATGAACAATTAATGCAACACATCGCCGCATTGCGCCGGGCAGTGCCGCATGCCCAGGCCAGTTGGGCCAGAGCGGCAAGTATTCATCTGACCATAAAATTCCTGGGCGAAATAAGGGCATCCCTGGTTGAGCGTGTCACGCTTGCAGCCTCAAAGGCCGTGGAGCAAATTGGACCATTCAAGATTGAAATCGGCGGGACAGGCGCTTTCCCAAAACGCGGGATGCCAACAGTTCTTTGGATCGGCGTCAACGACCTCTCGGACGAACTGGGTCACCTGCATAAAAACCTTGAGCTTGAATGCGCGCGTGTCGGGTTTCCCCGAGAGGAGAAAGCTTTTCATCCCCACCTGACCGTTGCCCGGCTCCGAAAACCGCAAGGCTCGCGCACGCTGGCAGCAACTCACCAGGAAATGGAAGTGGCACCCACAGTAGTTGAGGTTTCAGATTTGCTGGTAATTCGAAGTGAGTTGAACAGCGAAGGATCAAGATATTCCGTTATCTCCCGTCATTCGCTGGCAGCAAAGGCGTCGGGCGGTAGCGGAGGGCACAGCTGCACCTGAGTGTTATATCAATTCGGCAGCTGGCGAGGCCGTGGCGGTGACGGAGGCTTCTCGTCAGCCTTCTCACCAGTTTCTGCGAAGATCTCTTTAATAGCCCCCACGCTGGAGAGCATTGCAGAGGTTTCCACCGGCATGAAGATCACCTTGGAGTTATTGGTGCGCGTCATGTCGCGCAAGCTTTCTATGTAACGAGTGGTGATCAGATATTGTGCGGGATTGCCATGGCTCTGCATGGCATTCGCGACCCGCGCGATTGCTTCTGCCTCCGCTTCAGCCTGACGAAGGCGTGCTTGCGCAAGTCCCTCGGCCTGCAGAATGTTGGATTGCTTTTCACCTTCCGAACGGGTGACAGCGGCCTGCTTCTCACCTTCCGCGCGAGTAATCGCTGCCTGCCTGTCGCCTTCGGCCTGCAACACCAGTGCGCGACGATTGCGCTCGGCAGTCATCTGCTTCTCCATGGTGATCCGCACATCTTCCGGCGGATTGATGTTCTTGACATCCACACGAGTGACCTTCACGCCCCACTTGTCGGTAGCTTCGTCAAGAATGATGCGCAGCTTGGCGTTAATCTGATCGCGCTGTGAAAGAGTGTGATCCAGGTCCATGTCGCCCATGACAGCACGCATGCCGGTGATAGTTAACTGCACGATACCGCCGACGAGATCGTTCATCTCATAAACCGCTTTAACAGGATCAGTGATTTGCCAGTACACGACTGAATCGACGTGGATAGTCACATTGTCGCGCGTGATGACCGGTTGCGGCGGCAGATCAATGTACTGCTCGCGCATATCGATCTGTGTCAGGCCGCCTCTGGTATTTGTCCAATATACACCGCGGGGCTTGTCCAGAAAGGGAATGATGATGTGAGGGCCACTGTCGAGCACTCTGTTGAACCGCCCTAATCGCTCGAGGAGCAAGACTGTTGCCTGGGGAACGATCCTGATGGTTTTTGCCGCAACAACCAGTAAGACGATCCCAATGAAGCCAAGGAAAAACAGGACAAATAGTGTGTAAAGGGGGTCCATAGCAAGTTGCTCCTATTGAATTTCGGTTTTGAATATATCGGATTATGAAGGTGGGCTCAATGCCAGTTTGTCAGTATGAGCCTTCATAGCTGCTAAAATTTGTCAGACAAGCGCCAGCCACCGAGAGCTTTCTCAACAATGCCTGCGGCAGCAAGCACAAACTCCTCCGCAAAGGGTCGACCCACGATCTGCACCCCGATTGGCAAACCTTCCGCTGTCTTGCTTGCGGGAACACACACCGCAGGCAGATCAAAAGTATTAAATGCCTGCGAATAGCTGAAAGCGCGAAACTCATTAATCGTCTGCCCGCCCACCGTTACCTTATGTACATCGTGCGGCACCGCGGGCGTCGCGCCCACAGGAGCGACGAGCAGAGGCACGTCCCTCATCCAATTAAGTAATGACATCCGCAGTCGATCTCGCTCCATCCAGGCACTTATGTATTCGTCCAAGCCGGGCACTAAGCCGTCGTCTGCGGTCTCCAACCTCCAGCGCACAAAAGAGCCGGCTTCTGTTTCGTGTCCTGCGTATACCTCCCTCAGCTGGACCACCGAGGCGCGCGAAAATATTTTCAGCCAAAGCTCGTGACCACGGCCAATAGCCGGCGGGAGACGTTCTTCGACAATCAAACCCGCTTCGACCAACGCGCCAGCGGCCGCGGCAACAGCTTGACGAGTCTCCTCTGTAACAGGCGCAACGCCATCTTCCGCGTACCAGGCCACGCGCCAACCCTGTATTCGCTTGCGATTATCACCTGAACCACCAGAAGAATCACTTCCCGTTAGTACTCGAAAAAGCAACTGAAGATCCTCAATACACCGGCCCATTGGACCAATAACAGCACCCAGTGAATAGGGCCCAATACTGGGCGGAAATTGTCCCTCGCCGGGCACTCGTCCCGTGGAAGGTTTCAGACCCGCAATACCACAGAAGTGCGCGGGGATACGAATCGACCCTGCCAGATCGCTGCCCAGGCCACAGGGAGAAAGGCAGGCTGCAATTGCCGCAGCTTCGCCACCGCTGGAACCGCCCGGTGAGCGCCGCAAGTCGTAAGGATTGTTCGTGCGACCGAACACGGGATTGTCAGCCGTGTAGTCCATTGCCATTTCGGCTGGATTGGTTTTTCCGAGAATTATTGCTCCGGCAGCTTTAAGCCGCGCCACCGCTGGAGCGTCACTATTGGGAACAAAGTGCTTCCGGGCAGGACAGCCACTTGTTGTCCGTAATGAGCCGGTTTCAATTGTGTCCTTTACAGTAAATGGTAAGCCGCAGAGGGGCCCAGTTCCGTGTCCAGCGACCAGCGCCGCTTCAGCTTTCTCCGCCTTCTCGAAAGCATCTGGAACAAGGGTTACAAGGGCATTAAGTTTGGGATTAAATTCGTCAATCCTTCGCAGATGGGCCTCTAGAACTTCGAGTGGTGAAACAGCGCGCTCTCGAATTAACTTAGCTATGCAGGTAGCGGTTTGGAATATCAGTTCACTCATTCTTCGGTTAGAACTGGTGGTGATTTTGATTTTCTGGAAGTTCTCACTATAATTTCATTGTTCCGGTGAAAACTTTAACTTCCCTGCCTGCTCATCGACACTGCCCCGCGCTCAAGCTCATTCATGAAGGAGTGTACACTTGGCGATCCAATTGAGCCGGACGTTTGTCCTGCGCAAACTACACCAGTTGTCCGGAATTGTCCCGCTCGGAATCTTTCTCCTGGAACATTTTTATACTAACTCTAAAGCCCTTAGCGGCGCTGCTGATTTCAACGCCGCAGTCAAGGACCTGCAATCCATTCCTTATATTCTGTTTGTTGAGATTGGCGGTATCTTCATACCTCTCATCTACCACGCCGTCTATGGTCTGGTGATAACGATTGAGGCGCGACCCAACAATCTAAACTATCCGTATCCGCGCAATTGGTTCTATCTGATTCAGAGAATCACAGGGGTAATCCTGTTCTTCTTCATAACCTTTCACGTGCTCAATTTCCGTTTCGGCATGGTGCCGGGACTGAACACCACTTCAGTGGCGCATCGTCCAGATCTGGCCTTCGACATAGTAGCGCGAGAGTTTCATATGGTGCCGATTTTACTGATCTATATTGTGGGCATTACTGCCACTGTTTGTCATTTTGCGAACGGCATATGGTTGTTCATGGTTGACTGGGGCATCACCATTGGTGAGCGCGCGCAGAGGTTGACAGGCTATGCGTGCATCGCTTTCGGCGCGGTGCTGCTCGCGGTTGGAATTAATGCAGCAGTCGCCTTCATCCGCCCTGGCGGTTTGTTGGGAGGAATCCTCTGAAAAAAGATGGCTAGCAATCAAATCAAAATCGCGATCGTAGGTGGCGGATTGGCCGGACTCGCAGCGGCAATGAAAATCGCGGAAGCTGGAATTAGCGTCGATCTTTTTTCGGTGGTGCCAGTGAAGCGGTCCCACTCGGTCTGCGCGCAGGGCGGTATTAATGGCGCTGTTAACACTAAGGGCGAAGGCGATTCACCGTGGAAGCATTTTGATGACTCGGTATACGGCGGCGACTTTCTGGCCAATCAACCGCCGGTCAAGGCAATGTGCGAGATGGCGCCATCGATCATCTATCTTTTCGATCGCATGGGAGTTCCCTTCTCGCGGACCAGTGAAGGTTTGCTTGACTTCCGGCGGTTCGGCGGCACTCTGCACCACCGGACTGCTTTCGCGGGAGCTTCTACGGGACAGCAACTACTTTATGCGCTTGACGAACAGGTGCGGCGCTATGAAGTTGCCGGCCAGGTGAGAAAGTTTGAGCATTGGGAGATGCTCTCGCTAATCCTTGACGATGCCCAGGTTTGTCGCGGCCTTGTGGCGATGGACCTACAGACATTGGAACTGAAGGCCTTTCCTGCTGACGCCGTAATCATGGCGACGGGTGGGCCCGGACTGATATTCGGGAAATCAACAAACTCGATGGTGTGCACGGGCAGCGCTGTTTCCGCGTGCTATCAGCAGGGCGCCAGATATGCAAACGGCGAGTTTATCCAGGTCCATCCCACATCAATACCGGGAGAGGACAAGTTGCGATTAATGTCCGAGTCGGCGCGCGGTGAAGGCGGTCGCATCTGGGTGCCGCGTCAAAAGGGTGACACTCGCTCTCCGTCGTCGATTCCCCAAACGGAGCGCTGGTACTTCCTGGAGGAAAAATATCCAGCCTACGGCAACCTGGTACCGCGCGACATCGCCACCCGCGAAATCTTTCAAGTATGTATCGATGGCTACGGCCTGGGCGGGCAGAACCAGGTCTATCTGGACCTTACTCACATCCCCGCGGAAACGCTTGATCGAAAACTGGGCGCAATTCTGGAAATATATGAAATGTTTGTCGGCGATGATCCACGTCATGTGCCGATGCGCATCTTCCCGGGCGTGCACTATTCCATGGGTGGACTCTGGGTAGACTTCGAGCAGCGTACTAACATTCCCGGCCTGTTAGCGGCCGGCGAGTGTGACTACTCGGTTCATGGCGCCAATCGCCTGGGCGCAAATTCGCTCGTGAGCTGTGTTTTTGGTGGGTTTGTCGCTGCGCCCGCTGCCATTGACTATGCAAAAAACTTAGAGCGCAATGGCACTGATGGTGGACGCATTCACGAGCAGGAGTTGAAGCGACAACAGGAGATCAACGCCGCGCTCATCAAACAGAGCGGACCGGAGAATCAGTACATTCTGCACCAGGAGATGGGTAAGTGGATGACTGACAATGTTACCGTCGTACGGTATAACGATCGGCTCAAGGCAACAGATGAGAAATTACTGGAGTTGATGGAGCGTTACAAACGTATCTCTATTAACGATTCCAATCTCTGGGCCACAATGGCGCTGCCGCACGCCCGGCATTTGAAGAACATGCTGGAGCTGGCACGCGTGATCACGCTCGGAGCGCTGAATCGCAATGAGTCGCGCGGTGCGCATTATAAGCCGGAATTCCCGGAGCGTGATGATGAGAACTACTTGAAGACCACCATCGCAGAGTATTCAGGTGAAGGTCCGGTGTTATCGTACGAGCCAGTGGACATTTCTCTGATCCAGCCGCGAAAACGCGACTACAGTAAAGGTAAACAGCAGGGCGCCGCCGCTGCAAGCACGGCTGAGAGACAGAAGGCGCCGCAGGCACCACGACCGGGTTCTGAACAGAAGCCGCAGAATCTCAGCGGTCCAATCATCTGGGGCCAGGACAAAGAAGCCGCGGGCGATTCCCAGAAGACTGCCACCACGCGGCACGAGCAAAACAAGACCATTGAAGAGGCGGGAGGAAAATCTGAGTAACATGAGTGCCACCACGCACGGCTCCATCACTCAACGGGTCGCTCGCGTGACTCCCAAATCCGTTGAGATTCACATCCGTCGCAGGGCCAATCCTGACTCGCCTTCATACTGGGAAGAGTTTGAGATTCCCTATCGGAACAATCTGAACATCATCTCCTGCCTGATGGAGATTCAAAAGAACCCGATCACAAAAGAAGGAAATCCCACTACTCCTCCCGTCTGGCAGATGAACTGTTTGGAACAAGTTTGTGGCATATGCACCATGGTCATTAATGGACGCGCGCGCCAATCATGCTCGGCGCTGGTGGACCACCTGGAGCAGCCCATTAAGCTTGAGCCGATGACAAAATTTCCCAACATCCGGGACCTCGTTGTAGATCGTTCTCGAATGTTTGATCATTTGCGACGTGTGCACGCCTGGATCGAGCTTGACGGCACATACGACCTCGGACCTGGACCACGTATGGATCAGGACGACGTGCAGGAGCGCTATGCGTATTCGCGCTGCATGACGTGCGGGTGCTGTTTGGAGGCCTGTCCGCAATATGACGATAACCAATACATCGGCCCACAGGCTATCGCTCAGGTGCGACTTTTTAATATGCATCCCAGCGGCATGATGAATCGAGACGAACGGCTGCAGGGCATCATGGGAAAGGATGGCATCACCAATTGCGGCAACGCCCAAAACTGCGTGAAGGCCTGCCCCATGAATATTCCGCTAACCAAAGCCATTTATGAAGAAAACCGTGAAACGGTCATTTATGGGCTACTGGGCTGGCTCAAGCGATAGTGCCAAATTTTACCAATGAAAGTCTAACCACATTTTCTGACGCGTCCAGTTTTCCCCTGCGTCAACTTAAAGGTGCCGAGACTCTCCTTTGTTTTTGAAAGCGTGACAGTGAGGTTCATTGTCTTACCTTGAATTGAGCCGGAATATTCAGCAGCTTCGGCCTCAGCATTCCCATCCTGGTGAGTGGGACCGGGACGCTCTCTTACATAGGACCCCTGGACTAGAAACATCGCTTTCGAGTCGGTAACAATCTTTTCGGCTATCGTTCCGTGAGCGCAATCAAACTCAATCTTAACTCCCTCATCGCCCGCCTCGAATGAGATACCCTGACCACCCCACAGGCCAGTAATGTTGCTCTGCGTCTTTGTAGTTGGAGTGCTTTGCGCTTTGTTGGTGGTATTAGGGGAATTGGACGTTGTTTTGGAATGCCTACACGAGGAAGTTTGCGAGAAAAGGAGCGCCAGGCAAAGAGATATCTCAAGAGTGCGTAGAGCCATCGCTAATATTTCCAGCCATGTAACCCAAACTGTTCTTTTGCGCGTGCAAGCTAACAGCTTGCGTTACCTCAGATCCCAAGCACATTGACCAATTCCTGAACGGCTGCGGCACTCTTCTGTAAGGCAATTCGTTCCTCTGCGGTTAGATTGATTTCAATAACCTGCTCGAGACCTCGTGCGCCAAGCTTACAGGGAACGCCAACATAGAGGCCATTAATCCCATACTCACCTTCAAGGTATGCTGCACAGGGTAGAATTTTCTTCTTATCTTTGAGGATGGATTCAGCCATCTCCGCCGCTGCCGCAGAGGGCGCATAGTAAGCTGAGCCGGTTTTCAGCAAGCTGACGATTTCGGCACCACCGTTTGCCGTGCGTTTCACAATGGCGTCGATCTGATCCTTCGGCAGCAACTCGGGAATGGGAATTCCCGCACAGGTGGAAAAACGAGGCAGGGGTACCATGGTATCTCCATGGCCACCAAGAACAAATGCCGTTATGTTTTCTACAGAGACATCGAGTGCTTGCGCTAGAAAGCAGCGCATACGAGCAGAATCCAAAACACCGGCCATGCCAATCACCCGATGCTTGGGAAACCCGGAGCGTCGCAGGGCTACCTGACACATGGCGTCGAGCGGATTCGAAATAATGATCAGAATTGAATCAGGTGAGCGCTTGACAACCTCATCCACCACCTTGGAGACAATGTCCGCATTCGTCTTGAGCAGATCATCACGACTCATGCCGGGCTTACGCGGAAGACCCGCCGTGATGATCACGAGATCCGAGTTTTCTGTTCCCTCATAACTATTCAAGCCGCTTAAGCGAACATCAAAACCCTCTATGGGCGCCGCTTGAGCCAGGTCTAACGCCTTACCTTGCGGCACACCCTCAATGATATCGACCAGGATTACGTCGCCAAGTTCCTTAGCCGCCAACCAATGCGCGGCAGTAGCCCCAACATTTCCGGCGCCTACCACTGTAATCTTCTTTCGCGTAGCCATTTTACGATTCCTTTCCTTAGCAGAGAAAGGGGACCTCGCCCGTCGTCTCCTGCCACTTTTGGATCAATAATGTTAGGATTTTTTTTAAAGCAGGCGAGTGTACAAGCGCATGCTTAAGAGTGTCAAGAAAACGATGTGGATGCTCGATCACTTAAGGAGGATGCTCTTCACGGGACCTGCCAACACGGTCTCGCTGCCTGACCCTGATGAAGAAGTTGACCCGGATAACCCTTTTCCAGAACCACTCCATGTGCCGCTAACGGACGTGCTCGACTTACACACGATTCCGCCGCGCGATGTGAAGCGAGTCGTTGAAGGATATTTGCAGCAGGCCCACGAAGCTGGTTACCACAGCCTCCGCCTCATACATGGCAAAGGAGTTGGAGTACAACGTGACACAGCGCGGACGATTCTTAGACGAACCGAGTTCGTCGAAGGTTGGACCGACGCTCCACCACAAGCCGGCGGCCTGGGAGCAACAATTGTTCACCTCAGGTCCGCAGATTCCGCAGATTACTCAGACTGAAGAAACAGAAACTGAAGGTGGCCATGGGGCATTACTTCTCTTCCTCTCTGTTTCTAAAAATCTGTGGAATCGGCGTAATCTGCGGACTAATTGGCGCACTCTTGGTTGGTATGCGTTACCACCGGCGCAAACCGCAATTGATACTCCGCTGAAGTTATGAACGCGCAGATCATGCCACGATAATTGCCCCGTTCGCGATTGGTTAAAACGTCAAGCCAAAAATCGTATCCCTTTTGATCAGGATCCCGTTGCAAGTAGCCAAAGTATTCCATCAGTACGAACGAAGGATTGTATTCGCGAGTCTTGAACTCGGCGATCTCGATAACAGTACGGAGCACGTCTGCGCGGCTCTTCGAATTACTCTGCAAGGCGTCGATCTCAGCCTGCCTTTCCTGGGCAAAAGGAAACAATTGAGCGGTATCAAAAAGCTTATTTACAAAGTGCTCCGCAGTCATTGTCAACGGGTACGCTTGCTTAAAACTGTCGCGCGAGACCCAATTGTCCGCGAAAATGACTTTGTCCTGATCGAGGTTTACGCCACCAAGAACCTGCGGCCGATCGGCACTGAATTCTACAAAGCTGGGAACTCGGCCAAACGAGGCTTTGTAGAGCCGGTAGACAAACGATCCCGTGTCCTGAAATTCCGGTTCCACAAAAAAGGCCCCAGAGACGCCAATACGCCTGCTGTGTACACACTCAACGTCATTACCGCAAGAGGCGATTTCATTGACCCAGTAAGCCAATCCTTCCGCGTCGGGCTCACGCGCGAGAAAATCAAGATAGTGTTGGCGCACAAAAAATGAGGCACTGTCGATTTCGTTCGTGGTGGGGATGCTCTGGAGCGCGCGCAGCACGTTTAAGCGCCCGCCGGCCACAGTCAAGCCGGACCACTGAGGTAACGTGTCCACGTTGTTCAACAAGCTGCTCTTTAGCTGGGTTACTGTAAGGTATGGATTGAACGCCGAGATTAATGCAGCGGCGCCACTTACATGTGGAGTGGCCATTGAAGTGCCACTGAGAGGAGTGTACGAGTTCCCGTAAGTGCTAAGAATGCCCACACCCGGCGCTGCCAGATCCACGCTCGTAGCCCCATAACTGGAGAACCCCGCCCGATTGTCATTCTGGTCGGAGGCGGCGACCGCAATAATGCTTGGCGAATCGTAGCTGGCAGGATAAAACGGATTCGCATCATTATTATTGTTGGCGTTCCCGGCTGCGCAGACATTGAGGATGCCGGCACTTCCCGCCGCCTCGATGGCATCCTTCAACGCCTGATCGTAAACGGCAGCCTCAGGCGCGCCACCCCAACTGTTATTGGTCACGCGAACATTGACACCGCGCTGCCGCATCATCGTGGCGTACTGAAAAGCCTCGATCACACTTGCCGAGGTGCCATTACCTGCAGAGTCGTGCGATTTGATGGCCATAATGCTGACGGCCCAATTCACGCCCACGACCCCCTTGTTGTTGTTCCCTACCGCGCCTATGGTACCCGCCACATGCGTTCCATGCCCGCCATCATCTGCCGGATTGGAATCGTGGTTGATCGTGTCAATGCCGTATACGTCATCAACGTAACCGTTGTCATCATCATCTATACTATTGGTCGCCTTATTGTGACCCTGTGCATCCATCCCTGTTTCCCCAGGATTCCGCCACATGTTTGCACTTAGGTCCTCGTGGTCGTAATTCACTCCCAGGTCGATGACGGCCACTACAACGGCGGAATTTCCCGTGGTCTTCTCCCAGGCCGCCGGTGCGCTGATCTTGTTCAATCCGTAAAGCTCCGCAAATCGCGGATCGTTGACTGCAGTCTGAACCCGGTAGACAAAATTTGGTTGGACGCGAGCAACCCCTGTTAGCTGGCGGTAGAAGCCAATGGCCTCGCCCACAGTCACTCCGGCCGGCAAGCGCAGACGCACCCAGCCCGTGACTCCAAACTCCTGTAGCTTGTCAGCGCCAAACTTTCGGAATCCGTCGCCAGTCAGTTGGGTTCCGCGCTCGAGCTTAACGAGGACCTCATGTGCCAAATACTCTCCCTTAATGCCTTGAGCGTGTGAGGTGCTACTCTTGCTTTGCAGAGCAAGCAAGATCAATAAAGAGCAGAAGAGCGCGACGAGTTTGTTCATGAGATCGGCTAATGTAACGCAAACTTTTAGTTTGCGTTCTTTTCTTAAATGTTGCCCCCAGCTCGCAAACTAAAGGTTTGCGTTTATGGCCTCCCTACTCCCAGCGCATCAGCAACACGGTTGATATAGTTGAACCAGGAGGCGATCAACGTGATCTGCAAGATGCCGCGATCATCGAAGCCTACTGCTCGCAGGCGCTCATGGTCTGCGCGTGAAATGCGCGTGGCGTCCTTCGTCAATTGGACCACATAACCCAGCATCACCCGCTCCTGCTCAGAAATAGGAGCTCGCTGATAGTCTTCTTGCAGGACCTTGATTAGTTCGTCATCAAGCGTGACACGACGCAGAAACTCTGCGTGCGATTCGATTCAATAGACACAGCGATTAGTGACTGAGACGACCGTGGTGATCATCTCATGTTGACGTCTGGTCAACGGTAAGTCGGGAGACAACAAGGCGCCAAACGTGGCAAAGGAATGAAAAAGCGCGTCTGGTATCAAACTGTGGGAGGCCACAATTCCAGCAGTCTCGCCGTCGGCCGTTGGGTGTACAGGTTCGGCATATTCCTTCGGATATAGTTCGTGCTGCGCCGTCATCGCCTCCCGCAGTTTGTCGTCGGCTTCAGAGATCGGAATTGTCTTAATCCACGTCATAGCTTTAGTCCCCCAGTTTGGTTTTGAATTGCTGTCCAACGCGCCGGAAGAAAAGAAAATAGACTGGAATCCCCAACATTACTATGGCGACGCCGGCGAAAGCCTGGCGAGGATTATTCCCCGCGAGCAAAACGAGTAGAACAGTTACAGCGAGCAGGAACAGAATCGGAGTGAGTGGATATCCCGGCGTGAGGTAGTCAGGTTTCTCCGGATGTCTGCGACGCAATACAAATAGAGAGACGATTGTGAGGGCGATAAACACTACCACGGTGAAAACGAAATAGGACACGATTTGATTAAACGAACCTATGAGGACCAGTAATAATGCCAGTACGGCCTGCACCGCGATAGCCCGAGCCGGCGTGCCGTACCGGCGATGGGTAGCGGCAACTGAGTGGATGAACAAGTTGTCTCTGGCCATTGCGAAATAGACACGCGGAGCCGACATGATGACGGCCGCCAGGCTGCCGAGCACAGCCACCACAACCATTGCGGCAAATACCTGGCCAGCCAGATGCCCAAACAGTGCCGAACCGGCCTGCGCCGCAAAAGTCTCACCCGAAGTGACGTCCTCCATGGGCACCAGGTAAATAAAGACGGCGCTCTGTAGTATATAGACGAAAGTGACGATTGTTACGCCATAGGCCAGAGCGCGCGGTAATGTGTAGCCCGGCCGCCGCACTTCACCCGCTAGCTTGGTTACATCCCACCAGCCGCCAAAAGAGAAGAAAGCCCCGACCATTCCTGCACCCAGGGCCTCAATAAGTGGCGCCGAATGGGGTCGTTGGGACATGAAGGGCTGAAAGTGTCCCCAATCACCAAGACGGAAACTGAACGCCACGAGCGGCAGGGAAAATAGCAAACCGAGCTTCAGTACCGTGAGCGAGCCCAGCAGCCAGGCGCCAAACTTAACACCTCGAATGTTCACAAGCGCCAGAACTACGATCACGGCGATTGCGAACACCTTGCTGCCAACAAACGAGAGGGGCACGATGAAACCGGCATAACTCGCGAGTCCCGAAGCCAGCGCTGCCGTCAGTCCCGGATCCATAACGAGGAGCGCCATCCAACCGTATAAAAACCCGATTCCTGGGCCATAAGCTTCTCGCAAGTAAACGTATCCGCCGCCGGCCTGGGGATTTCTCGCCGCCAACTCGCCATAACAGAGTGCGCCACAAAGGGCCATTCCGCCCATTGTCAGCCAGACGATAAGCAGCCAGAAAGGGGAACCAAGCGATTTGGCGATCCCTGCCGGAGTGAGGAAGATCCCAACAGCAATAACCTCACCGACCACCAAAGCGGTGGCGGCACCAATGCCGAGTTGTCGTTTGAGTTCTCTCTCCTGCTTCACTTCGGCTCGATTTAGAAGGAAGCACGTACAGCGAACTGAAAGGCTCGTGGTCCACCAGAACCGAAGACGCCTCCAGCAGTCGTGACCGACTGACCAAAACTGGAGGAACGAAGGAAGCCGGAGCTGGTTGGGTCGTTGCTGTCACGCACAAGCACATTGGCGAGTCCTGAGTAGTTAACATTCGATACGCCCAAGACGTTTGTGACGTTGAAAAGGTTAAAGATCTCGGCGATCGGCTCCAGGCGAATGTGTTCCCCAAGCTTGACCACTTTGGACACCCGCAGATCGAGCGAGTTGAAGCTATCGTTGAATCGCGCTTCATCGCGTACCAAGGGAAGCAATTGCCCTCCGACGCCACCGTTGCTGTTAAGCGTCTGGATGAAGGAGTTGAGTTCTGCGCCGGTCTGAAATAGTCGTCCTCCTGCATTGCGCTGGAGTGCGGGAATACGTGAGCTTCCATCCGGCAGCAAAATATCCATCGGCACGCCAGAGGCTAGTGTGAAGATAGGGGCAAGCCGCAGACCTCCGGGAACTTCGACCACACCCGACAACGTGAAGCGATGGCGCTGATCGTTTGGTGTTGGCCCATATTCCAGTTGTAGGTTGTTGGAATCGATGGGACCATTCGAGAACGGTATCTGATCGTCGTTGGCGTAGTTAAACGCTTTCGACAGGGTGTAAGAAGTCCGCAACTGGTAACGATTGGAAAACCGCTTTTCAACGCTCAGCAGGAGTCCATCATAGTTTGTCTTCACGCTTGACTCGAGATTCTTCACTAAATCCGGTCCACCCACCACCGGATTAAAGACGCTTCCAATCGTGCGACCGATGATGAAGTGAGTACCCAAATTGTGGAGATAATCCGCGCGCAAGACATAATTACGTCCCAACTCATGCTGAATACCTACGTTCGTTTGCTGCACCATCGGGTTTTGCATCTCGTTGTCGATAATGTTAATGCCGCCGGCGCCGGCGCCTGGCAGAATGAACCCAGTAAACGGGTTGGCCAACGTGGGGGCCGGTGGTGGAAACGTTCCATTTACCGGGTCAAACAAAAACTCCGGCGGAATAAAAAAGAGATTGCCTGCTCGGACCTCTATGGGCAGAGCACGACCATCCAGGCCGCGCTCGAGCGACTGTATCTCCAGAGTTACCCGGTCATAATAGATACCGTAACCTCCGTGAATACTGGTATGGCCGTCTCTGGTGGACCAGTTAAAGCCCACGCGTGGACCCCAGTTATCGTTATCGGCTGACCTGCTCCCGTGAAGGAATGGCAGAATCAACGGATTGAGTTGATCCACACGGCTGACATTCTTCACGTCGCTATCCCGTTCGTAGCGCAGCCCGAGATTTAAAGAGAGTTGCGGGTGTACGCGCCAGTCGTCCTGAAAGAAGAATGCCAGGTAGGTGTTGTCATCGTCGGGGATGATAAGAGGCTCATTCGGCTTCCCGCTCCTGAGAGTAACGGCGAAGAGCAGATCGTTATCATCCACCAGGCCGTCATTGTTACGATCAAAGTCAGGAAAGTCCTCGATTAACTCAATGCGTCCCTGCTGGAAAACTCCTAGATTAAAGTCCGACTCCACCCGCTGAATCTCACCTCCAATGTTCAGCGTATGGTTCCTGCGGACCATGGTGAACGTGTCCCCAAATTGGAAGCGACGCTGCTTGGTTTGCTGCGGCACGCGAAAAGAGACGCCATCCTGAATGCTGGGAAAAGTGAGCTGTGGGCCGACGGTGACAGGCAGGGTGCGATTTATGAAATCATTTACGCTGAAGCTGAAGCTGTTAACGTCCTGCGAAGTAAACACTCGCGTATAATTTGCGAGAAAAGAATGCGTATGATTGGTGGCAAATTGCCGTTGCGAGCCGGAGCCGATAGACCGAATGAGCGTGCTCGCCGTGGTGTCTTCCGCGCGCTGCAATGAATAACGGAGCGTGACGTGGTCGTCGATACTGGGCTGCCAGTCAAACCGTTCAGTGGTCAGCGTGTCGCGAAGGGGGGCAGATGCGAAACCTCTCCTGATTGATCGGGTTGGCAGATCTCGCGTTCCTACTAATACCGCCCCGTTCTGATGACGATATTCAATAGAACCGAAGATCCACGCCTTATTCTTCTTGATCGGACCTCCCAGTGCGAATGCATATTGTTGCCGGTGGAAGGGCGGTGTTTGACCAAGTGTGCGATCAAATGTCGCGGGAAGTCCTTGGAGACCTCTGTGCCGAAAGTAGAATGAGCCTGAGCCGTGAAACTCATTGCCGCCAGCCTTGGTCACAATGTTGACGACGGAAGATCCCGACCGGCCTAACTGCGCGGAAAAGCGATTCGTGGCTATCTGAAATTCCTGCACTGCTTCCTGTGAGATGTTCTGCACGGCGCCGCCCACCACGTCATCGTTATTGTCAGCGCCGTCAACAGTCACGTTCCCACCTCGACCCAACTGGCCTGCGGATGAGACAACCACGGTGTTGGTTTTCGTGGGATCGAAGTTTGGCGCCGGGGAATTACCGGGAACAAGGAATGCCAGTTCCAGAAAATTACGGCCATTAAGGGGCAAGCCATCTATCTCGCGAGACTTTATGATTCCGTCAACTACTGAGCCACTTGTATCGATCGGGTTTTCAGCATCCACTTCTGCACTGATAGAGCTTTCGATCCCGGGAAGCTGCAGGGCGACATTCACGGTCGTGCTCTGTCCTACGGGAAGCACTACGTTTGGGAAAGAGCGCTCAGAGAATCCTTTGGCTTGAGTTCTAACTTCATACTCGCCCGCAGCGAGATTCGAGATTACGTACAAGCCCTCTTCGTTTGTGACGGTGTCTCGCCTGGCGCCCGTAGCTTTATGTAAAGCTGTCACCCGGGCGCCTCGAACGCTCGCGTCATTGGGATCACTGATGCGTCCCGTCAAAGTAGCGGTTGCTGCTTGTTGCGAGTACGCGGCTGGCGCGAACATCAGACAAATGCCGATTACGATTATCTTCAAGTGCTGCTCTCCTATTTACCGTTGTTCTTTAACTTCAAACCCTATGCGGCGCGCTGGCAGCGATGCTTGACGCCGCCCATGGAATTCAGCCCGGGGGAACTCAAAAACGCAACGATGGAGTGGTATCAATATCGCAGGCCGTTGAATGGGATGGCGAACTCTCTAGCGCCAAAATTTGCGGTCGTGACCTGACTGTCCTCGAGGTTTGGTCCCTTGGAACAATTTCGTCGGATGATAAACAAAACGTTATGTGGAGTCTAGCCAAAAAGTTCAGAATTGCTGGTTTTGCAGGGATTTCCTGGATTGAGGCACTTCACTTCCGTGAGGCTGCCGAAAGCCGGTCGAGTTCTGCGATGTGTACTTTATCGTGCTCCTGCATCATGAGTAGCAGTTGGCCAAGGGTCACGTTTCCCACTCCTTCCAGCGTGCCTTCGCGTTCAAATTCTTCGGAACGTAAAGTTCTTAGCAGGGCGACATTCTTTTTCCTGGCTAACGTAAACGCTTGCATTGCTCCCACCATATTCTGGCTATTGTAGTCACGCTCAACAGCCAGCCGGCCTCCGTCGATATCGGCAAGAATGGGATGCTCTTCAGTCAAGAGTCGCGTGATGCGCGCCGTGTAGCCATCAATTTCGATGTCTCGCAGGTGACAAACGTTTTCGAGTATCGAAAACTCCTGATTGGAATCTCTCTCTCGCAAAACCTGGTCAGGAACCTCGTGTATCAACTGCGAAACTCTGTCCGGCGTGTTCGCGAGCGTTTGTAGCAATTCGGGATTTGCAAAAGCAGAACTTTGCATACGATAGTCACTGAAGACCTGGGAGCGCAGGAATCCTTGCCTGCCGCCAAAATGAGGGCAGGCAAAGATGCGCCTTGCAATTTATGCGTCATCGTCGGGTGGAATCACCAGTTCCTGCCCAACATTAATCCTGTTGGGATCATTCAGTATGGTGCGGT
>Ga0209751_10000513_pt1 | contig 41581 bp, 41 predicted proteins | sample RifCSP13_1_FD_184019 | JGI IMG/M metagenome (GOLD analysis project Ga0209751, IMG submission 184019) | Soil microbial communities from Rifle, Colorado - Rifle CSP2_sed 13_1 (SPAdes) (version 2) | ecosystem: Environmental > Terrestrial > Deep subsurface > Rock core/Sediment | place: Rifle...
AAGGTAATTATTACTGCGAATGAAAAGACAACTGCAAAATAGAAATACCCAAAGTATGCAGCTATCCCTAGCGCTAAACTGAATGCTATTCCTAATTCCCTTTCAGATTGAATGCCCTTTGCTTCTAAAAGCTTAAAAAGCTCTATGTTCCCAAATAAAATAAGCAAGAGAATGAGGATAAGAAATGGAATTCCACCTAAATAAAAAATGAAATAAAGGAGAGGTACTCCAACTACGGCTGTAAGGACTCTTTGAGTCAGGTTGCTCATGGTTATTAAGCTGATATACTTTCCATAAAAAAAAGACTAAAGCAAATTACCTGGTCTTAAGCCACAGAGAGAACGGAGAGAAGTCATCGTCATTTTGTTTTTGGTTTTTTCAGGCGAACAGCGAATAATTAATAGCCGATGACCTCGTGCTCTCTTTTTTCTGTGGCTAAATTAGCGCTCTGTGGGGTTCAGTATTCGAATCACGAAACACCCACTCGCGGTGACTGTTAGAAGTGAAGAGCATGGACGAAATAAAACTATTATATAAACCAGGAAATAAACCTATGAGCGTTGCTGCCCTCATCTCCGGCACAGGTACAAACCTGGTAGCGCTTTATGAAGAACAGAAGAGATTAGAAAAATCCGGAGAGAAAAACTATGGAAGGGTCGATGTGGTTTTTACAAATGTTCCAAACTGTAAAGGAGCAGAACGGGTCAAAGAGTTTGGAATTCCTGTGGTTAGCCTAAGTTCAAAATCTTTCTTTAATATTCTACAAAAAAACCCTGATAATAATGAGGCGAGAGAGTTCTATGATGCAGCCGCAATTACTCTCATAGAAGAAGTTTGTAAACCAGACTTAGTAGTTCTAGCTGGTTACAGAAGACGACTTGGTAGTTTTTTTATAAGTAGATACGAAAACAGAATTTTAAACATCTACCCCGGTGACATTACAAAGACCTATCTAGTACGAGGCGTAGAGGCACCTATTCAATCCCTGAGAGCTGGTGAAAACACGATTAAATGCACTGTCTTTCTAGCAAGAGAAGAAGAGCGTTTCGGTCCGGCAATCATCCAATCGAATCAAGTTTCCCTTGAAGGGCTCAAAGAAGAAAATATAAAGGAAATAGAGGAAAAGATAAGAAAAGAAGGAGAGTGGATTATCTATCCCTTTGTAGTTCATCACCTAATAGCAAAGGGAAGAGTAGGAATAGACCTAGAAGATAACATATACATTGATGGGACTAGGATGCCTAATGGAGGATACCAATTTAAAAACAGCTATTTAGCCTCAAATTGACTCAGGTCTACACTAATAACAAAAGGATCCATGATGCACGATACATGATGCATGATAAATTACGCATCTTGCATCATGCAACTACCTTGCTTACATTTGCTTTTTGAGATAATTCTTGAGTAAATAATTACCATGATTTTTAAAGCTTAATCTTTATGTCTTTACCCTCTATAACCACCTTATAAGTCTTTACAGGCTGAGATTTTTTAGTGATGCATTCACCAGTTTTTAATTTAAATGTCCAGGCATGCCCCGGACAGATAACCACATCTTCATAAATAAGCCCGGCACCAAGAGAAAACTCAGCATGTGGACATCTGTTGTTTATAGCGTGGAACTCACCGTTTATGTTAAATAAAGCTATCTCCGTGCCATTTACTAAAACCACTTTTCTTTTACCTGGTTCTACCTCTCTAATTTCTGCTACCTTAAAGAGATTGGAATTAGTTCCAGTTTCTTGATGACTTTGCTTCTTCCTACTCATTTGTGATTTATTGTAACATACTAAAATTTATAAGCTCAGTTTTAGTAATTTTTAGTTGGTCCAATCCTTAGATGTTAACATCTCCCATTTTTATGGAGCCAATGTAGCCCGCTTTCATCTGGTCATGCTTATGTCAATACTAAAGAGAAAATGTCACCCTTGATGCAAAGTGAAAATATCACCTGCAAATAGATTCTCAAGAGGTAAAGTATTAGTTTTGATCCTTTTAGTTTCATCAGTACTAATCTCCTTACCCTGAGATTGGCTCAGGGTGATCCTTGTATTTTATGTGTATAGACCCGTCTAACCTTTTCTCCACCGCTACTTTAGCCTTAGCAAAGGAGATTCTATATTTATCAGGCAGTATCTGAAATATACGATTCTTATAGGAGATAGTATTGTCAGCCATAACAGTTCTTTGTTCTTTTATTGAGAACACAGACTCAAGGTTTAATTCCTTTGGTAAACCCTGAGCCCATCTCAGGGTAAACCCCTCCAAGCACCCTCTTTATGTTTGGGAGTGTTAGAGAATTTCTTATTAAACCTTGGTAGGAACTTATTGTGGAGATACTTGTTAGCTTCCTCTATAGAAGATATTTCATGCAGTTTCAACTCCTTAAGAGAGCGAATAAAAGCTCAGGTAAAAGATATCTTTGAGCATCAGGAAGGGCTTTGGCATATACACCAGAGACATCTTGATAATGTGGTTTGAATTATCAACTAAAAATATATATTTTAATATTTAACTTATTAGAAAAATTAGTTAAAACGGAGAATAAGATGGGAAACCTAGTAGAAGTTGCAAAAACAGGCGATCTAGAACCTGGACAGGGAATGATGGTTGAAGTAGAAGGGAAAAATATTGCCCTTTTTAACATTGATGGAACTTATTATGCGATTGACGATACATGCACCCATGTCGGAGGTCCACTTTCAGAAGGAGAAATCCAAGAACATACTGTAATCTGTCCCTGGCATGGAGCAGAGTTCGATTTAAAAACAGGAGAGGTTCTAGGTCCACCAGCCAAAAATTCTGTAAAAAGCTATAAAGTTCACTTAGAAGGAAATTCGATAAAGATAGAGGTTTAAAAACTATAAGTGCAACTCTTCAAATAAATCACCCGAGGGTCTTTCTCTTGATAGGTCTTTCGCATGTTTTAGTTCTTCTCTAAATTTGCCATCCAAGATTAAATCCGTAAGCGCCGTCCCAGCTCCATGGGAAATCATCAACCCTCTTCCTGTATGCGCTCCGCATTCATACACATTTTTAAACCCAGGAACGCGCCCTAAGTAGCCTGAGCGATCAGGGGTTTCTTCATAAAGACCGGCCCATCCTCTTATTAACTTTATCCTCTCGAATTTACTGATTCTGCACCAAAGAGGAAGCCAAATAAACTTTACAAAAAGACTCCCCTCATCCATCCCTCCAAAATTGAACTCGAGATTGTATCCATAAGGCTCATCCATGTTTGAATATCCAGCTAGAATGTTTTCAGCGTCCTTATGAAAATAAACATGCGATGTATCAATTATTAATCCAAAGGACGAAAGATCAACTTCGGCACAACGTATGACGACCATTTGCCTTCTTCGTGGTTTGATCTTTTCATCATTAAATCCGTAGAGCTTGGAAATTCTAGGAGACCACGCACCGGCGGTATTTATAAGAACACCACATTTAAATGAAACATCTTCACCGGGATATTCGACCTTTCCATTCATGAGATAAGTTTTAATTAACTCGGATTTATCACTAATGTTATCTTCCAGTTTCCCTATTTGATTTGCAATAACTTCGGTTACTTTACTATTTTCTATGATTATTTTATCAACATAAACACTATCAAAGAACTTGACTCCCCTTTTCTTTGCTTCTCTTCGGTAATATTCCCTAAGTGAATAATGGTCAATCAAGCCTGCATTTCTCGAGATTGAAAGCCCAGCAATTCCATCAAGGTTATCTACAAATGGTAAAAATTCAGACACAGTTTCCCTAGGATAAAGCTCAACATTAAGCCCGTATTCCTTATATAGTGCATAATTCTTGTTAATTTCTTGCCACCATACCTCATCGTGCATCCAGTAGTACCCTAGCTCGCGAAACTGGATTTCATCCTTAATTGTTTCATAGAAATCAATCGAGTATTTACATAGTTCAATATTTGCGCGATTTCTCCATGTAGCTCGAACCCCTCCTGCATTTTTAAGGGTGGAAGAATGCTCTCCCTCTAAATCCACATCAATTACTGCTATCCGTGCACTTTGATCTCTTTCCTCAAGCCTCTTAGAAAGCGCCATCGCCCCGGACGAGCCTAAAATACCTCCCCCAATAAAAAGAAAATCGAAATAATAATCTGCCATAATTTGCCTAGGGTCAATCTCCCATCCAAAAGAGAGAAAATGTCTATAAAATTCCTATCCACAATCAAATTATCCTTAAACCCTGTCTATAATTTTATCAGATTAAGCCAGGTTATTGCATCTTGATCATTGGTAAATAAATGCAGTAGGAAAAAATCATGGAGATAACTTAGGAAAAGACACCTACTAGACACCTTCAAACATAACTATAAATAAATAAAAAAATATTAAATCAAGATTAGAAACATGGACTAAAATTCTGACTTTGTACTTCGACTAGAACATTACTATAACCTAGAGCCATGAAGCTTGGGAATTGCGATTGAAACCTATTACAACCTACCAAGTTTACCTCTTGGAATTGAAGCAGATAGTTTCTGTGCTGTCAAAAAAAGATGACTGACAGGTAAAATCTCTATACGTTGTTTTAAAAGCCTTAAAACTGTTTACCGCTAACTTATTCCGCATTGATTTTCTTTATAGCCCTCTCGCTCTGTTCGATTATTTTCCCAACTGGGAAAACAAATAGATATTGTCCGGAGTCCTTTAACACATCAAGCGCTTTGGCAGATACCTTGTCAAAGAATTGAATAGATGTACCATCAGTAATCAATACGTAGTTCTGAGGCTTCTTAAAGACTTCCTGCATTTTTTCTTTGAGGAATTCAACTATGTTTCGAAAACGCTGAACGGAGATTCCCTGTCTCTGAAGTGAAACAAGCCATCTAAGAATTATAAAATCTTCCACAGAGTAGAGTTTAGGTATTCCCCTCCCCTGCCCACTTCTTATACTAGGAATAATAAGTCCTGTACGCTCATAATAATCGAGATGATCAAAATCAAGCTTGATGTTTTCAAGGGCTTCTATTAGTTCGATAACGTCCTTGCTTTTCAAACCGCTTAACGCCCTTGGTCTTAATTTTTTTGTTTCCTTTTTTGTTTTACCCTTGCCCATTAATATCGAGTTAATTGATTAAAATAACGAGTTCACGAAGTATACATTCTAACTCCAAAATATCATAAAAAATAATGTCATTCAATCCGTTTTGAATCTCCCATCTGTCTTTTTAATTACTTGAAAACACTCGAATAGTGATTAATTTAAATACTGTAAATAACTTTTTCTATGTGCAGGTAATCTTGAAATGGAAACGACGATAACAATTTCTCCTTTTGCATTTTATCCAGAGTGCGACTGCAGATTGCCGCTATCTGGGCATGAAAAGGAAGAGCACGATAAAATGAATCATGAACCAATTACATATTGGGGTATTTATATGGGCGGAGAAAACGTCTCTTACACGTCTACTAGAGAATTGGCTGATAAGACAAAAGTTTGGATGGAGAAATGGTTAGAGGGCAGGCTTTAATCATTATGGCTATGAGTTTAAACATGCTTAGTTCTGTATAGATTTTACTTTATCTAGCTCAGCTTTAAGCATATCTAAGTTTTTAAGTACTTCAATTTCTAGCTCTGGCAAGATACCTTTTATAGATATTACGAACTGTCCAGGGTCAAGAGCACCTTTTTTATAATCTACGATTGCAACGATATTCTCTGAGATCTTGGATATTTCAACTCGATCAACATCAAAGTAAGCGTAAAGAATTCCCTCAATTTCAGATATGTCGTTATTATTCCTTATTCCAGATATTCCTAAAGCTGCCCTCTCAACCCTTGATTTGTCAAATGGACGCCTTACCTCATACCCAGCCCGTCTAAGGGCTAATATTATTTTCGTTTCGCTAACCGATTCTGGATTGTAGCTTGCACGAATTTTCTTTTTTACTATATCTATATCAGCGTCTTCCACACCAGAAATTCCTAAGACCTTTGACTTCACATCACTACTACATGTAGCACAAATGCCAAAAACCCTGAGTTCTAAGGTTTTACGCTCTTCCGCAAATAAAGAAGACGTAATGAAAGTAATTATTAATAATATCGCTAGTACAAAAGCTCTCATTCTCGGCTTACCTCTTTGTAGCAATTAGACGATTTTTTATGGGAAAAGATTCAATGGTTGGTAATATAATTATAGTTACTGTTCTTCCTTCTGTGACGGAGCATGCTCTACGGCTATTGCAAGTCGCGAATACCCCTTAGTTTTTACCGTATCCATTACTTCAACGACCCTACCGTGCGGAACAAGGCTATCAGCTCGTATTATTACAAGGGATTCTTTGTTCTGATTTTTCTCTAGGGTTTCAGAAAGCTTATCCAAGGTGATTATTTTATCATTAAGGTATAGCTTTCCGTCTTTCGTAAGATTAATAGTGAGCTGATCAGCTTTTACAGGTTCGGCTGAACTAGCTTGTGGAAGTTTTATGTTTATTCCACCTGAAGTTGCAGCAAAATTAAGAGAGAGTGCAAAAAATATGAGGAGGTTAAAAACTGTATCTACAATCGGTGTAATATCAACCCCTGCACCTAATCCGCCTTTGTTTCTATTTTCCTTTCTGAATCTCATCTTGCAATCTCTCTAGTTTTATCCTTCCTTTCATTGGCAAGAAGAACTTCTTCCATTATTCTTTTAGCCTCTTCCTCCATATCTGTTATAAGTCCATCCGCTTTACCCGAGGCGTATTTATATGCTATGAAGGCAGGGATAGCAACCAATAGCCCAAATGCTGTTGTGTAAAGAGCCTCAGATATTCCGGCCGCTAGACTGGGCGGATTGACTATTGGCTGTTCGGATATGACTTTGAATATTTTTATCATTCCAGAGATTGTTCCTAGGAGTCCAAGAAGTGTGCTAGCGTTGCTTATAGCGCCAAGTCCCTCTATGTAACGTCCGAGCTCTTGTGCTTCTTTTCGACCCGCTGCTTCTATTTCTTCTTTTAACTCTTCCCTAGTTTTGTTTGAATTCTCAAGTACGACAAGTGCAATCCTTGCAGTTGAAGAACCATTAGTGCGACAAAGCACTATAGCTTCACCCAGTTTTCCCTGAGAAAAAAATCCATAAAGTGTGTTAAGAAATTGCTCAGGGATTATTCTTTTAACCCTAAGCATCCATATTTTCTGGAGAAATATTGCAAGCCCAACAATCGAGCAGAGAAGAATGGGATACATAAAAAACCCACCCTTTCTCATAAACTCAATTACACTGCTCTCTCCAAACATAAGAAGCCTCCTTGCAATTTTTCATAAAGTCATTGCGAGCCAACCGCGGTCTTTCGAGCGCAGCATTCTTTGAACCGCAGTGTGGTTCAAAGGGAAATAAAAAGTGTGTGAGAAATGGTTATAAAACATAGCGTGCAGTCTAATACCTCTGAGATAAGGATATTGCTGAACATGCACTGAACTTGAGATTAAACTTGCTAACTTTGTCAGCCTCGTAATAATACCTATCCTGGTGAAAGCCACTGATAGAGGCAAAGGGTCAGTTCCTCGCAATGACTCTAATCTATGTAACATTATCTAAAATAGTATACCAGAATATTCAAGGTGGTTAATTTAGTCAATGAAAATCAAACTCACTTCATAAAATCTGGAATAACCTCTCCTCGAAACAAATCCTCGTATGCTTCTCTTTCTCTCACTATGAAAAACTCTTCTCCTCTTACCATTACCTCAGGAACACGAGGACGGGTGTTATAGTTAGAGGACATTACAAAGCCATAAGCACCTGCGCTCAATATAGCGAGAAGGTCACCCCTTTTTACCTTTGGAAGACCCCTATCCTTTGCAAAAAAATCTCCAGATTCACACACCGGCCCAACTATATCTACAGTTTCCTCGTCTCCTAGGCTCTCATGAACAGTAATAACCTCGTGATAAGAATCATAGAAAGCAGGACGGATTAAATCATTCATCGCTGCATCTACCACGACAAATTTCGTAGATGCTCCATCTTTTACATAAAGCACCTTAGTTACAAGAATTCCAGCATTCCCAACGAGCACCCTTCCAGGCTCCAACACGAGTTTATAGGGAGTGCTGTTTATCTCTCGTTTTATTACATCCGCGTATTCCTTTGGATGAGGTGGCATTTCACCTTCTTTGTAGCTTATCCCTAGCCCTCCTCCAATATCAATGTATTGAATGGTAATGCCTTCATTCTTCAGAGCATCCCCAAGCTCAATCAGCTTTCTTAATGATTCGACAAAAGGGTCGAGTTGAAATATCTGTGAACCTATATGTGCGTCAATCCCTACAACCTCGATTCCTTCCATTCTTGAAGCCTCTTTATAAACGTCTAACGCTTTGCTAATCTCAATCCCGAACTTACTTTTCTTAAGTCCTGTAGAAATATATGGGTGAGTCTTGGGATCAATATCTGGATTGACTCGAAGTGCAATTCTTGCCTTCTTACCTAACTCTTTTGCTACATCGTTAATTACCTGTAGCTCCTCTATAGATTCAACATTGAAGAATAAAATACCGGCCTCGATAGCGGCTTTTATCTCATCTTCTGTTTTTCCAACCCCTGAAAACACAATCTTTCCTGGGTCTCCACCAGCACGGAGAACACGGAGTAGTTCTCCACCCGAAACAACATCAAACCCTATTCCTAGATTTGCATAGGTTCTTAGAACTGCTAGGTTGGAATTTGCCTTTACAGAAAAACATATTAAAGGGCTAATTTCGGAAAAGGCTTCACGAAAAACATCAAAGTCTCCTTCTAAAGCCGAATTACTATAGATGTAACAAGGGGTACCAACAGCCTCGACAATTTTTTTTACAGATACATCTTCAACACGATACTCTCCACCCTTGTATTGAAAGTCATACCACATTTAGTTTTTCTCCCTTGATCTTTGGTGATGGAAATTTACCAAGAAGGCGTAACAAAATCAATCAGACTGATTTTACAAGGCTAATTTCTTTCAAAACCAACTTTAGAAGTATAAATTACTTTCCAACATTTATTACCTTCCATACCTAAGTAGAATACAAAAATTTCGTAAACAAAATAATCGCCGTTCATGGTTCGACAAGCTCACCACGAACGGCTTGGTCTAAACACCGTTTGCCCTGAGCCATGAGCTCGTCGAATGGTCGAAGGGCGTAACTGAAGTTCTCTCAAAAAGGTTTAACAACGTACTGCTTTTATTTACAAGAAACGTGCTTAACGTGAGTTATTATATTCTTTTTACGAATTTTTTGTTACCTATCTAGCATTAAGCTGAAAAGGTGAAAAGATAATACTCTGGATTACAATCAATAAATTCAATACTATTATAGAGTAAGAATTAAAATTTCAAATTAATATAATACATTGGCAAAACTACAATGAGTGTTGTATCTTGTTCAATATAAAGTGCATTCTTGATTTTGAAGGATCTTTCGATTTATAATTAGATGCACTTAAAAGGAGGTTTTATTTGAATGAAGCTCAAGAATAAAGTGGCTCTTATTACAGGTGGAAGTATAGGACTGGGAAAAGCAACCGCTATTCTTTTTGCAAAGGAAGGCGCAAAGGTTGTAATTACAGGACGTACGGAGAAAACCCTGAAGAAAACCGTAGAAGAAGCAAAGAAAGAAGGACTACAGATTGACTATATCGTAAGCGATGTCGCAAAAGAAGAGGACTGTAAAGAGGCTGTAGATTACATGATCGAGAAATACGGTAAAATAGATATACTATTTAACAATGCTGGAGTACTCTACACTGGTACCACACATGAAACACCAACTGACATATGGGATAAAACATTTGCTGTAAATGCAAGGGGAACTTATCTTATGTCCAGATACACCATACCCCATATGTTGAAACAGGGAAAAGGATGTATTATAAATAACTCCTCCGTACTCGGATTAAAAGCAGTGCCCGGTGTTGCTGCATATAACGCTACGAAAGGAGCCGTTACACAGCTTACAAGGAGTATGGCTCTTGAGTACTCAAGCAAAGGAATCCGGGTAAATGCAATCTGTCCCGGAACGATTGTGACCCCTATGGTCGAGGGTTTATTTGAGCAGTTCGGAGACAGAAAAGCCGCTGAAGAGCTTTTCAAATCCTTCCACCCGATTGGACGCCTCGGAAGGCCAGAAGAAATCGCCCATGCCGTTTTATTCTTATGTGATGACAATGTTGAGTTTATGACAGGCACTATGCTCTCCGTAGACGGGGGATGGATTGCAAGGTAATGAGTTGAACAACAGGGTTACTTGACAGATATTAATTCATATTTGATAATAGCTTTCCACAATTATTTTATTGAGACTAGACACTAGTAATTTAAAGAGGTATAAACTATTATTATCACACCTTAAAACGGAGGAAGAGGATGAGATTTTTTATAAGCGTTATTTTCTTTGTGGTTCTTATTTTTGGCTTTAGCAGATACGCTATCCTTGAGGAGTACGACCTAACAGCTTCTCAAAAACACTTTACTGCAATAGTAAGAGGGCTTCCTGGAATTACAAGCGCACAATGGAAAACACCTATTTCCCTTTGGGCACAGGTATCTTCAAAAGCAGTAGGATCTCCACCAAATATTGCTAAAGCACAACAGCTTTCTGATATACTAGCTGAAAGGGGTAGAACGGCTCTTAGACAACCTTTCTGTATTCATATATATCAAGGAAGTACCAATGAACTCGCTAGGTCTTGCGTGTACTGAGGTTATGCAATATTATATTAGGCTAATTATGAATACTTTTTATAAATTGCTGGGAATTAAATTAAATAGTGCTTCTCTATCCTTGTCTCTTTTAACATTAATAATGTTACTAGGCTGTGTTGGCGAAACCCCTCAGGAGCCACCAAAATATGGGTTTTATAAGAATGAACCAGTTGTCTTTAGAAGTCCCTATGATGATGTTTGGACGGCAACCCTGTTAGCAGTTCAAGAACTGAATTGGGATATAAGCAATGCAGATAAAACAAAAGGAATCATTGAACTAAAAACCTCATATGTATATACAGAAGTGTTTGGGGAGTACACAAGAATGTATGTAGAGCCCAACAATGTAGAAATGGAAAAATCCAAAATCAAACCCTACTTAACTCGCATATCTTATTATGAAAAAACAGCACCACCTAATCCAAAATTTGTAAGAGAAACCCTTGAAGTGAATGTGAAAAGTTTAGAACCAACCGAAACTGAAGTGAAAGCAAATTATAAAACAATGCCATACTATGACTACAAAATCGGCTACCTGGGATCTGTAAGATCTAATGGCTACTTGGAGAAAAATCTCTTTAAGAGGATTCAAGAGATACTAGCCGAAGAAGAAATCGTTATACCCCCACCACCTCCACCTATCGTAGTGCCATTTGAAATGGAATTTGAGCTACGGGATATATTCTTTGATTTCGATAAGTATTACATTAGGCCTGATGCAGAGCCTGTACTTCGAGAGAATGCAGAGATACTAATTCAAAATCCTGACATGTACATCTTAATAGAGGGGTATGCTGATATAAGGGGTACAGATGAATATAACCTTAGGCTTGCACAAAGAAGAGCTGATGCTACAAAGGCATTCTTAGTAAGTCTCGGAGTTGCTCCATCACGAATAACTACCGCAAGCGGGGGTGAAACTACGCAATTTGGCGCTGGAACAACGGAAGAGGCTTATCAACTAAATAGAAGGGCTCATTTCATACCGGTTAGACCAGGGTCTATGCCAGGTGCTAGGATTTTCTTTAAAAAGGCAAGCAAGTCTACCCTTTAGAAACCCGTGATACCAAATCCGGTTGAGGACTCGTCATTCCAATCTGAGTCCTTAGAAGCTCTGTCTGGCTATTCAGTACATAAACATCCGCTGTAAAATGCAGGTTGATTTAAGTCAATTGCTATAGCAGCTATTGTCATATATATAAGGTTATTCGTTTAAATTGGAGATAAAGAACATGCTTTTTCAAATCTTCATCTTCTAAGTGTCTCAACGTGTTTATCATGAATATCTTAGTCAATTTCAGATAGTCATACCTAATGTTTCAATGCCTGATTAGCACAATAAGCTGTTTTAAAAGTTTTCTTCGTCTTGTTCTTTAAATTTCCCTTCGTAGCTCGCTTCTCCGATGGTTCTCTGAAATATAAACTGACATATAGCTGTTCCAGGATAGAGAGCAAGCGGCATAGGACTAAAATTTATTATCTCTAGGCACTGCTTGTTGCTTATGCCTGGCTGTATAAAACTAGTAGATATGTGTACAAGAAGACCTAGCCTTGCAAATCTGCTTCTACCCTCAAGCCATCCGCAGATATTATGGGATAAAGTTATTTTTTCTCTTGTAATCCCAAGTACCATTTCTCCAGGCATTAATATTAAATGATCGTTTACTGTAATTTTCTCTGTAACATTCTCATATCTTGCATCATCTCTTATCTCAATGACCCTTCGCATGTTTTTAAAAATCCTGAATTCGTTACTAAGATGAAGATCGAGTGAGCCTGGACCTAAATGTTCGATAGAGAACGGTTCGATTTTGATATTGCCCTGTTTTATCTCACTTAAAATTTCATTTCTTGTTAGAATACTCATTCTATCTCCTTCAGTTAAAGAATTTAATGAATTTAGTCTAATGTGATAATCCTAAATCACAATCCAAGTAAACTTCAACATCTAGGTATGGACTTATAAAACTTGTTAAATAACCACCTAGTAAGGATTATCTTTAATATGATGAATTTACGATCAATGCCGCATAATATAAGGAATTAGGTTTAAAATTTTATACACTGTCTCAAAGATATTTAACTGGTTATGAAGATCTGTGGATAAACCATCGAAACCTCTCAAGAAGGTTTAATAATTGTGGAGAACACAACTTGAATAACCTCAAGCAATTATTAAGATTAGATTTATAACTAGCTGTTATTAGTGAATAATATATCGCTTTATGAATTTGATTTTAATATAGAGACGACCCGGTGGGTCGTCTCTATATTTATTTTTATTGGAAAACCTTTAAGCTAAAATAGGAAGCTTGGAAATGTGTTAAATTCGGTTGAAATTATAACTGCTAATTAATTAAACCGCGACGCTCCTCATAAGCCCGAATTTTATCTTCATGCCTTAGTGTAAGGCCTATATCATCCAGTCCCTCAAGTAAACACCTTTTCTTAAAAGGGTCTATTTCAAATGAAATCTTAAAGCCTTTGTCCTCTGTTATACTCTGGGATTCTAAATCAACTGTAAGACGATAACCTTTATTAGCCAAAACCTTTTTAAAAAGTTCTTCTACCACATTTTCCTGTAAGACAATAGGGAGCATTCCATTTTTAAAACAGTTGCTAAAAAATATATCGGCAAAAGAAGGTGCAATGATTACAAGAAACCCATAATTCTTAAGTGCCCATGGGGCATGCTCACGAGAGCTTCCGCATCCAAAATTATTTCGAGTGAGAAGTATCGTGGCGTCCTTATATCTTTCATTATTCAATACAAATTCAGGATTTGGCTTTCCATTGTCTAGATACCGCCAGTCATAAAAAAGATATTCCTCAAAGCCTGTGCGCTCAATTCGCTTTAAGAACTGCTTAGGAATGATTTGGTCCGTATCCACATTTACCCTATCCAATGGAGCAACAATTCCTGTCAAAGTTTTAAAAGGCTCCATATCTTCTCCTCCTGCTACATCTCTTCATCCAGTCTCCACTCACGAATATCAACGAAATGACCTTCTATCGCAGCGGCGGCGGCCATTATAGGACTTACAAGATGAGTTCTTCCGCCCTTTCCCTGACGACCCTCGAAATTCCTATTTGAGGTGCTTGCACATCGCTCGCCGGGTGCAAGTATATCCGGATTCATACCTAGGCACATACTGCATCCAGATTCCCGCCATTCAAATCCTGCCTCTTTATAAATCTTATCAATACCTAGTTTCTCAGCCTCGCGCTTTACCGATTGAGAACCTGGTACTACCATTGCGCGTACATGGGGAGTTACCTTCTTTCCTTTCACTACCCTTGCCGCAGCAGTTAAATCTTCAAGACGAGAGTTCGTGCATGAACCAATAAAAACCCTATCAACTTTAATCTCTTGAATGGGCGTTCCTGGTATAAGCCCCATATATTCTAGAGCCTGTCTTGCGGCTTTAACATCATTTGCGTCAGTAAAAGAATCTGGATGAGGAACAATCCCAGTTACATCTGTAACCATACCTGGACTCGTTCCCCAACTCACCTGAGGAGCCATCGTAGATGCATCCAGAAGAACCCTCTTATCAAATATCGCCCCATCATCGGTTTTCAATTGCTTCCACAATTCTAGAGACCTTTCGAAATCCTTTCCTTTTGGTGCGTATGACCTTCCTTCTAAATAATCAAAGGTCTTTTCATCTGGAGCAATCATTCCTGCTCTAGCTCCAGCTTCAATGGACATATTACAGATCGTCATTCTTTCTTCCATCGAGAGAGCCTCGATTGCATCACCTCGATATTCAACCACCGTACCTGTTGCACCTGCTGTTCCAATATGACCAATTATGCTCAAAATAATATCCTTAGCCGTTACTCCCTTTGCCCTACGTCCTTCAACTCGCACCTCGAAAACTTTAGGGCGATTTTGCAAAAGACATTGGGTTACCAGAACATGTTCTACCTCGCTTGTGCCTATTCCAATCGCAAGCGCTCCTAAAGCACCATGAGTTGAAGTGTGGCTATCTCCGCAAACTATGGTCATTCCAGGCTTAGTAAGACCAAGTTCAGGACCGATTACATGAACTATCCCTTGATGAGGGCTTTTTAGGTCAAAGAGGGTAATGCCAAATTCTTTGCAGTTTTTTCTTAGGGTTTCTATCTGTTTTGCTGATATTGGATCTTCAATAGGAAGAGACCTGTCACTAGTTGGAACGTTATGATCCATTGTTGCAAAGATAAGATCAGGTCTTCTCACTCTTCGACCAGAAAGGCGTAGTCCTTCAAAAGCCTGTGGTGAAGTAACTTCATGAACCAGGTGTAGATCGATGTAGAGAAGTGTGGGTTTTCCTGGCTCTTCATAAACCATATGAGATTCCCAAATCTTATCAAACAAGGTTTTAGCAGTCATCTGTCTATCCTAAGCAAGATATGAATTAAGCTTAATTATACACGAAATTTTTTGAAGCGCTCTAATACGCACTCAAAAACTAAATCAAATACCCTGGAGAAAGCTGCAGGGTATCGGCATCTAAACAGACATTCCCTCGTTCAATTGCGAGGAGCCCTTCGCGGAGTTTACCCTGAGGTATCGAAGGGCTCAGGACTTCGTCGTGAGCTCAGTCGAACGACAAACTCCGTGACAAAGCAACCCCAAAAAGACGAGATCGCTTCGCTGGGATCTTGGGTATCCCCGATCCCCCCGATCCAGTCGGGGGCGGGATCAAGAGGGAGGGTAGTTGGAGAACCGAATATTGAATAGATGAATTTATTTAAGAAGCATTTATTTATGCCGTTTGCTCAGTGCACATAAATTTGATATTTGGTACAGAGATATAATAGATACAAATTACTTTGAGTAATATATGAAAATTACCTCTTAATAGCCAAGGTGTGCAGACATAAGCTGTAAATCTTGTCATTCTAATTTTTTTCTTAGGAGTGATTAATTACTGTTTAGGTGCGCTGTAATTCCCATCTATAAACATCTGTTTAGCTGGATCTACAGTTTCGCCCTGTTGTTTTTGCTTGAACTCGTCTTCTATCCTGCTTTGATTTAGTGGTTTATAAACATAATCGATTCTTTCAATATTATTCTTCGGATTAGAGCTAAGAATTACAGCTAAGTCAGGTATGTGCCAGGTCCAAGTGATTATATTAAGTACCTCCTCTTTTCCCCCCGGTTCTCCGTAGAGACCGCTCAAATATTTAAATAGCTCAGCTTCTAATGCGGATTGGTTCAAAATGTTATTTGTCTTAAAAACAAGTGAAGAGGCCATAAGTTCGTTATCATAAAACTCAAGCTTTGTCTTTAAATCCGTGTTACTAGTATCTACCGGAAGCTCTATAAGTGCACCTTCTACAATAATCGTTCTAATATCCTTCGAATCAACTGTGTTCTCTACGACTTTTTTCCCTTGTGATTTTATGACCTCAAGCGCATCCTTTTTAGAAATACCGAAATTGAATCCGAGAGCAGAAACGTTTTTATTATCTTCCTCTCCTGGAAAAGAATGTGTTGCAAAAAGGGTCAATATTAAAATTAGCAGAAAGATCTTGCCTCGATTCATATGTAACCTCCACAAGAACATTGTAGCAATAAATTTATATCTTGTCTAACTTTGTCCTACAATAAATGAGTAGACCAGGCCTAAGACCTCTGTTAAATGCCCAAATAAAAAGTAGATAAATTTAGGTTAATTCCCCTAAAAAATTGGCATACAATTTGAAATTATTCCAATTTACTCAGACAATAGTGAGCGTAATTCAATAGATATAGAAAATTAAGCATAGAAGAATACTTAAATTAGGCTACTTAATAAACCCATTCAAAAGTGCCATTCTTAGATTAGGGCTTTTTAGTATCTTAATCATAGCGTCTTTGTGCCAGTCGAATTTTCCCTTCGTTGCTATAAATGGAAGAAGACCGTCTTGCTTTGCAGCATGAAAGAGCTTATCTATTGAGCTATCTTCTAGCTTAGTGTAAAATCTGTGAAAATACTCCCCAAATATGATTTCTTTTCCTAGACTCTTTTTCCAGATTTCCTCGTATTCAGAAAGAGTTCTTGCTTCAAAATTTCCCTTCTCGAACGCCTTATTAACAACCTCCGAAGCGATTTCAGCACCAATAAGACCGTAGTAAATTCCTCCCCCCGTTGTGGTCTTTATCTGGCCTGCTGCCTCACCTACAACAATGATTCTTTCAGAGTGGCTTTTTGGTATTGCTCCAAAAGCGATTCCTCTTTTTTTTATCATTTCTATCTCTACACCCGGATCAGAATAAGTAACAAAGTTTGATAAGATATTTTTTAAACTCTCCAAGGCATTTCCTTCGGTCATAACCCCGATTCTTGTCCTTCCGTTCATTAAAGGTATAGCCCATCCAAAGAAACCGCTTGAGACCCTGCTTCCAAAATACAACCTTAGACTCTCAAGGTCTTTTATCTTCACCTCAGTCTGAATCCCTTTTATAACCTTCTTAGGACCTCCTAGACCAAGCTTAGTTTGAAGCTTAAAGTTTACTCCCGTTGCTATTACGGCAATCTGAGCACGGACGCTGCTTTCGTCTTCCGGTGTTTTTAAAGAAACTTCTACGAACTTATCCTTCACCGAGAGGGTAACCACATTTGTGTTTAGGCAAATCTCTACTCCCTTTGCGCGTGCTAACTCGCCCAGTCTCTTGTCAAAAATTTGTCTGTCAACGACGAGGGCCGCTGTCTCTGGATGATGATAGGAAAGGTGTAGTCCCCCTGGGGAGAATAATTCTGCATCTTTTATCTGACCTACTATGGATTCTTTAGGAAGGTCGTATCTTAAAAATGCCTCTTTACTTACAACCCCAGAGCACACAACCCCTTTTCCAATCTCTGAGTGTTCCTCAAATAAGACTACACTTAAACCATAGTCAGAGAGAAGGTTAGCGGTATGAAGACCGCTAGGACCACCCCCCACAACAATTACATCAAACCATCTGCTACCGTTACTGGGCAACTTTGTTGTTTCCTTTCTAGGTTTCTACTCCTTCTGAGCTCTACTAGGGGACCAGTTGAAAAATTGTACCTTTTATTATATATACATTTGTAACATCTTTTTGGATTTGAAGCAATTGTAGGTTTACAAAACTTCTATCGGCACAAAAAAATATCTAAAAGTTCCCGAAAGGTCAAGAGATAACTTCCTTGCATTGACAATCACTTAGCTTATGTATAATTAATTTGTGAAAATTCTGATTTACAGCAGGAGGTCTTTGAAGAGAATACAATGGAAAGCAGGTCCATATACACTGTAAATACTGTCGCTATTATTGGTCTTGGGTATGTTGGTCTCCCCCTTGCTATGGCCTTTGCCGAAAAGGGAATCAGGGTAGTCGGAATAGATATCGATACTAATAAGGTCAGTATCTTAAAGGGGGGGAAATCGTATATTGAAGACGTCTCTGATGAGGAGATTAGACAAAACCTTAGATACTTTTTCCCCACCACAGATTTTTCGGCCCTTCAAGAAGCAGATGCGGTAATAATCTGCGTTCCGACCCCACTTAATAAAACAAAAGACCCGGATATTTCATACATAGCTCAGGCAGCAAAGATTGTATCTGAATACATTCATACAGGAATACTTATAGTTTTAGAGAGCACCACGTATCCGGGGACAACCGAAGAAATCCTAAAACCCCTTTTCGAAGAAAAGGGGCTAGAAGTAGGTCGAGATATTTTTCTTGCCTATTCACCGGAGAGGGTTGATCCAGGCAATAAAAAATTCAAGGTGGGTAACATCCCAAAGATTGTAGGCGGTGTAACCAGGGAATGTACGAAAGGGGCTGTAGAGCTCTACAGTATAATCTGTGAGAATGTATTTCCAGTATCATCCCCACGGGCAGCCGAGGCAATAAAACTCCTTGAGAATACCTTTCGCGCAGTAAACATAGCTCTTGTAAATGAGTTTGCTCAGCTTTGCCATAGAATGGGTATTGATATATGGGAGGTAGTTGAGGCTGCCTCTACAAAGCCTTTTGGTTTTATGAGCTTCCGCCCAGGGGCAGGAATCGGGGGACATTGCATTCCAGTAGACCCTCTTTTCCTTTCCTGGAGGGCAAGGCTTTTTAACTTCAATACTAGGCTCATATACATAGCAGATGATATAAATAGAAAAATGCCCGAATATGTGGTGTATCGCTTGTTCGAGGTTTTAAATGAGATGGGCAGGTCTATTAAGGGTTCAAAGATGCTTATTCTGGGAGTAGCGTATAAAGAAGACGTAGGAGACATCAGGGAGTCTCCTGCGCTTGAGGTAATTAAACTTATTCTAGATAAGGGTGGGGAGGTTATTTACAATGACCCATATGTTCCTGAGTTCCACGACCTAGGCAGACAATGGAAATCAGTAAGACTAAGTGAGAGCTTGCTAAAAGAGACTGATGCCGTTGTGATCATTACCAACCATAGTTCATATGACTGGAGGTGGATAGTTGAAAATGCAGGTTGTATCCTGGATTGTCAAAACGCTACAAAGGGAATCTCTTCAGAAAAGATTCATAAACTTTAATAAGAGGAAATAAGTTGACTAAGTTTCTTGTTACAGGTGGAGCTGGGTTTATAGGCTCAAACACTGTAGAAGAACTCTTAAATCTTGGACATGAGGTTAAAGTATTAGACAACCTCCTGACTGGAAAAAAAGAAAATATTTCAGAATTTATCAATGATATTGAATTTATTAAAGATGATATCAAAGATTTAGAAACAGTAAGAAAATCTGTTAAAGGAGTAGAATACGTTATACATCTTGCTGCGCTAGGTTCCGTGCCCCGCTCAGTAAAAGACCCTATACTAACAAATGAAGTTAATGTTAATGGAACATTGAATGTGCTAATAGCTTCACGGGATGAAGGTGTTAAGCGTCTAGTATATTCGTCCTCATCATCAGTCTATGGGAAGAATCCAGCCCTGCCAAAAAAAGAAAACATGATACCCAAACCAATTTCACCTTATGCGGTATCTAAGCTAACAGGTGAATATTATTGTAGGGTTTTTTATGAAACTTATGGATTAGAAACTGTATCATTGAGATACTTTAATATTTATGGAAAAAAACAAGACCCATTTTCTCAATACTCTGCTGTTGTTCCTAGCTTTATAGACGCAATGCTAAAAGGGTATCAGCCGGTTATTTTCGGTGACGGAGGGCAATCACGCGACTTCACCTTTATAGAGGACTGCGTTCAGGCAAATATTAAAGCATGCTTTGCTCCTGAAGCAGTAGGAGAAGTATTCAACATATCCTATGGAAAGAGAGTAACGGTGAACGAACTTTTTTATAAGATCCAGGAGATCTTGAATAAAGATGAAATAGAGCCAGTCTACAAAGCTCCACGCCCCGGGGATGTACGTCACTCCCTGGCAGACACCAGCAGGGCAAGGAAACTTCTAGGATTTAACCCCCACTATGATATAGAATCAGGGCTAAGAAAAACCATAGAATGGTATAAGAACACCCTCTATTAATTACAAAATGAAGAACCGTGCAGTAGGATTTGCATGGTACCAGCACATCAAAGGAAGGGTTTATCGTTTCAAACTTCATCATTTGGAAACCTAATGACATTTGATTTTTTAAACAGGTAATAATCTCAAAGGGTAGACAACGAGTCTTGCTCGTTGCCGTCCACCAGCAACCCTGTCCCGAGTAAAATCGAGGGGACTGGTGGACTACCCAGTGTTTATTACCGAATTAGATTCTCAAAGATAATAAGGTCTCTGCTACATTTTCAATCCATCACAAAACACAAATCGTAGCGGAAGGCTTTAGCCTTCCATAAAAAGTATCTTTAGGTCATTGTAATGACGGTGGAAGCCATGTAACAAGCTGCGATAATTATCATGTTAAAAACGCTGAACGCAAGAGTTGCGGGTATTTATAAATAGGTTTAGACTTTGATTAGAAATGAAAATATTAGTTATAACTGGGATTTTTCCACCCGATATAGGAGGACCTGCTAGCTACGTTCCTAAAATATCAGAAGAAATAGCGAAGCATGGGCACATTGTTACTACAATTACTTTAAGTGATGTTCCGAGCTACACTGATAGCTATAATTTTGACGTTGTAAGAATACCTAGAAAAAGTTTTAAACCTATAAGATTCCTAAAGACTATTCTAGCTATAGTCCGCTATGGCAAACAAGCAGACCTACTTTTTGTGAACGGGCTAGCCCTAGAGGCCACAATTGCAAATTACCTCTTAAAAAGGCCTGTTGTACATAAGGTAGTAGGGGACTTCGCCTGGGAAAGAGCCAGCAATAAGGATTGGATGAATGATAACCTAGAAGAATTTCAAAGAAAAAGATATTCTTTCAAAATAGAGGCCTTAAAAAAACTAAGAAACTTCTGGGTAAGAAAGAGTAATCTCATAATAGTTCCAAGTCTCTATATGAGGACAATACTAAAGGGCTGGGGAATTGATGAAAGGAAAATAGATGTTATCAATAATTCCTTAGATGAACTATCATATGATAAAACCATGGAATTTCCTCAATTTAACGGATTTACCGTAATCACTATAGGAAGGCTTATCCCCTTAAAAAGGATTGACAACTTAATTAGGGCAATTGCCGAATTGCCTGATTGTAGATTAATAATAGTAGGTGATGGCCCAGAAGAACAGAATTTAAAAAATATTGCTAGAGAATTAGGGATTAATAGCAGGGTAATATTCACGGGGCAAGTTTCTAGAAAAAAGGCTTTATCTTATTTAAAATCGGCCGATTTATTTGTTCAGACTTCAATTCACGAAACATTCCCTCACGTCATTTTAGAAGCCATGCAGATAGGGGTCCCGGTAATTGCTACAAAAGTGGGTGGTATAGCTGAGATTGTAGAGGACTCTGTGACCGGACTTCTTGTTGAGCCTAATAATAACGATAAGCTTAAAGAAGCGATAGATCTTTTAATCAAAGACGAAGAGCTCAGAAAGAAGTTCGTAAGTAATGCAAATGAACAAATAAAGAAATTCTCAATTGAAAAAATGGTAGAAAACACCTTACAGGTATTTTCAGAAGCAACCAGTGAATTCTACGCTACTTCAACTAAGCCATCAGTCCTCTTTGTAAGTGGAACTCGGTATTCCTATCCACTGAATGATATGCACAAAAAAAAATTTAGTAGTTTATCAAGTGTATCTATAAACTATATTTTTGCTTTCTCGGTTGACAATAAATTCAGGGCTTTTTTTGATTCAGCTAATTTTTATCTAATTCCTTCAAAGCTTCCAAGGATAATCAGATACCCACTTTTTATTATTTCTGCTTTTTTTATAACTTTATACATGACATACAAAAGAAAGATCAAGGTTATTATTTGCCAGAGCCCTTATGAGGGCATTCCAGTTGTTATTGCTAGGTCTTTACTTAGAATTTTAGATAAGCAAATATCAATCATAACTGAGTTACACGGAGATGCGGAGCAAGCTCTTTCCTTATATCTGAGACCAAAATCTAAGTTACTATTCCGTTCATATGGCCTGATTGGGCAAACTATTTCTAAATTTATTCTTAAAAATTCAGATGTAATCCGCCCTGTTTCAGAATTTCTTGCGAGCAAAATTAGTCAAAAAGTATCAAAACCAATAATAACCTTTCCTGCCTATACTGATATTGAGCTATTTTTGGAAGACAATAATCCGGCTAAAGAATTTTTAATTTATCCATGGGATGGATTTATTTTCTATCCCGGCGTATTGATTTATCTAAAAGGTGTTCACGTACTTATTAAGAGTATTGAATTAGTAGTTAAGCAATATAAGGGACTAAAGTTGTTAATTGCTGGTGAAGGTGGGTATAAAGAGGAACTTCAAAAACTAGTAAGATATTATAGATTAGAAGATAATGTTATCTTTCTTGGACATTTAAAACAAAGTACATTAAAAGAATATATGAAAAGGTGTGCGATGCTGGTCTTACCCTCGCTTTCAGAAGGCTTGGGAAGAGTAATTGCCGAAGCTATGGCATGTGGAAGACCCGTAATTGGAACAGAAGTAGGAGGTATACCTGAGCTTATTAAACATGGTGAGAATGGCTTTCTAGTCCCACCAAATGATGTAGAGGCGCTTGCAGAGAAGATAACTTATTTAATCGAGAATCCGGAGGTTGCCAGGGAAATGGGAGAAAAGGGAAGGAAATTTATACTAGAAAGATTTTCCACGAAAATGTATGTCTTAAACTTCAAAAAAATGATCCAAATGGCTGTTAAGAATATATAGGATAATAAGTAGCGTAACACTGCCCTCAGGGAAACATAATTGTTGGGTTCCGCCACGAAAGCAGCGTGGTTGAGGATTGGATTGGAAACTGTATTAAAAAAAAGGTGTAAGGATATCTTGTTGAGTCATCACACAGCATTGAGAGTGTAAAGCAAAATGTGCCAATGGCAGTTCATGAAATGGATATGGCGTGGAAAAAGTGCTCGTCGAGCATTTCTAAATATAGAAGTAAGTAAGTGTGTAGCATTGCAGGGGTTTGTTCTCGATATAGGAGGAAAAGGACAGCCCAGTTATAGGGAAGTTTTGCAGAACACCGATAGAACAACCTGGGTAGTAATGGATATTTCCCCAAGTAAAGAAGTCTCTGTTTTAGGAGATCTCACTTCTATGCCGCTTAAAGAAGAGACTTTTAATGCAGTGATTTGCTTTAATGTGCTTGAACATGTTTACTATTATCACTCTGCGTTGGGTGAGATTAGACGAGTTCTGAAAAGGAATGGGATCCTCTATGGCTACGTACCTTTTATTTGTAATGTTCACCCTGCTCCTTCCGACTACTGGAGATTTACTGCTGACTGCCTTAACAGATGTTTGAATGACGCAGGTTTTTCTGTCGATTCTATTATCCCGCACTGTGGAGTTTTCATATCCTGCTTTGATCTCGTTTCATTTGTTACTAATAAGATACCCCCTGTACGTTTTCTGCTAGCTGCTCTGCTTCTCTTAGCTGATAGTTTGCTGGGGTGGTTCAGACCCTCTTATGCGCAACGGTTCCCCGTGGGATATTTCTTTATTGGGCGAAAACTTTGTGAGGCTGGTGAAAGATAGGCCTCTTTGTTCAACATTTGATAAAGGATAATGAGAATGGCTTCCTAGTTCCCCCAAGTGATGAAGGAGCGCTTGTAGAAAGATAAATTATTTAATCGAGAATCCGGAAGTTGCTAGGGAAATGGGAGATAGAGGGAAGAAATTTATTTTAAATAGATTTTCTACTGAAAGTTACGTTTATAACTTTAGAAAAATGATCCAAATAGCGATGGGAAATATATAATGAGACTTTTGATGATAACTCAAAGAATTGATTTGGATGACTCTATACTGGGATTTGCTCATACTTGGGCTTCTAAGCTAGCAGATAGGATAGATAAGCTCTATATTCTACCTATTTGGCTTGGACGCCATAACCTACCCTCTAATGTTGAGGTATATTCCGCGGGGAAAGAGAAGGGAGCAAATAAAATAAGAAGATTTATAAATTTTAATAAAGCCGTAGCAAAGATTATCTTAAGAGAAAAGGTAAACGGGGTCTTTATTCATCAATGTCCAATTTATGCTATCCTATGTTCTCCTTATGCAAAATTAGCTGGTATTCCAATGGTTATGTTCTATGCACATAAAAGCATTAATCCTACTTTGAGAATTGCTCACCTCTTATTAGATAATGTTGTTACATCCTCAGAAGAAGGATTCAGAATTATGAGTAAAAAGAAAACGGTTATAAGTCAGGGAATAGATACAGACCTTTTTAAACCATTTAAGATACAAGCAAACAATAATAGAAGAAAAATACTATCAGTGGGACGAATCTCACCTATCAAGAATTATGAAACGTTAATAAGAGCCGCAAACATACTTATTAATGAATGGAACCGTTCAGATATTGAGTTTGAAGTGGTTGGGGATATACCTACAAAAGCCGAAGAGACCTACTTTAGAAGCTTAAAGGGCTTAGTCAGCAAATATAATTTACAAAATTACTTCTATTTTAGAGGGGCTATCCCCAATCGAGAAGTTGCAAGGTATTATCAGAGTTGTGATCTTTACGTCAATCTATCCCGTACAGGTAGTTTAGATAAAGATGTTTTAGAGGCAATGGCATGTAGTAAAATTGTTTTAGTTTCAAATGCACCTTATAGGGATGTCTTGGGTGAATATTCAGCTACTATGATATTCGAAGATGGCAATGCTAAAGAGCTATCCCGCAAAATAGAAGGAGTTTTGCATTTAGATGATAAGGTTATATCTAATATAGGTGATGACTTAAGACAAATTGTTGTCACTAATCATAGTGTTGAAGAGTTTATGGATAAGCTAGTAGAAGAATTTAAGAATGGTATTAGTCATAGAGTAGTAATTTAAGTATGAAAATTGAATTTGTTTATAAAGCCTTCAAGCCTAAGGATAGATTTAAGGCATAACGTTAAACTAAAGTATCTTGGTCTAATTCTAATAGTTTTGATATCAGTAGGGTTAGGGACTGCCATTTCGACAGGGAATTACATTAAACTGGCTGCTATTATAGCTATTGCTACCCTTCTTTTTCTATCCCCCTTCAGCTTTTACTACCATTATTAGTTTGCTATCAATTTCCTAATGCATTTTTGCCTAAATTAAAAAGTATTGGTCCAATTGATTTAAATCTAGGTGATTTAATTTACTTTATTATAATTATTAAGCTGGCACTTGATTTTATTTTAAATAGTAGTGCCCCCCCTTGGAATTGGAAATTTCCAACCAGACTCAAACTACTAGTGTATTGTCTTATTATAATTGGTCTGATGGTTCAGATTAAGTTGTTAATATTAGAGGATTTTTCATTATTCTTGTTTTCAACAGTGTCTTATGCGCGGTTTTTATCAGGTCTTCTACTCGTATTTATTGTACCTGCTGCCATAACGAATGAGAATCGACTTAGGACATTCATTATGGTTATTGTAGCGCTTATTGTAATTCAAGCTTGTCTCGGATTTGTTGAGTTTTTTACTGGATTTAATATAGTTAGTGGAAAAGAGAGCGAATATTTGTATCGAGGTCGAGTAATTGGCACCATAGGAAGTATAGGCAGTTATTCGATTTATCTACTATTGGGTTTTTGTCTTTTGATCGCTATTATTGTTTACCGACTTTTTCCGCCCTTTTTAATTTTAGTAAGCCTCTTCTTTATTCTAAGCTCCTTAGTGTTTACCCAAGCGCGGGCTGCGTGGTTGAGTTTTCTTACACTATTGGGAGTTATGGCATGGAAGTCAAATATCAAAAAGAGAATTGTAATCCTAACCGTTTTGCTCTCTTGTATGATAGGAATTGTATTTTACGATACTTTAACAACCAGGGCGTTAGAGGAGTTCAAAGGTTGGAAGGCTGGTGAACAGACTAGTATGTTGATAAGATTTAAACTCTCACAATTATCAGTAGTAACTGGAATTAATAATCTGTTGTTGGGATCAGGGTGGAGTACTTTTCGATTTATTATTCCAAAGGTTATCTCAACGCAAGATAGGCTTTCTAGGAAGATTCTTTCTTCACAATCTATCGCGGGCCACACAGCGGATACCTCCAGATTTTCAGTGACTTAGGGATCATCGCACTTCTTGCCTTCCTTGCCATACTATATAAATCGCTTAAGTTAGGTAGTAGACTTTCTAAAGAGGCTGGTGATAATTTCTTGAGGGCTACTGCATTGGGAATTTTCCTGTGGTTATCAGGGTTGGTGTTATGGCTGGCTATTAATCAACCCGGGGTGGGCAGTGTAGAATCTAATTATATGTGGTTATGTTTGGGAATTCTAATTTGCATTAATAAGTTTAACTCTTTAGTGGTTTCTAGGGAAACTGTCCTAGAGGAGCTTACTTATCGAGATAAATAACCTTTTAAATTCGAGCCAATTCAACAAGAGTCTTTTACGCTTTGGTATTATGTGCAATGGAACCACTCTTCAAGAGTGGCAAGCTCGTTGTTTGGAAAATCTCTTGTCATTAGATAGCGTGCAAGTAGCTTTGCTTATAATAGACGATAATGCTAATTCGCAGACAATATTTGATACAATAAAAGAGATCCGTTTTAACCGGATTTGTTTTCATCTTTACTGGAGATTTTTGGTTAGACCGCGCGCCTCTCGTCAGGTAGACATGACTAACTCCCTCTCAAAAGTTCCTTCCATACGCTGCAAGGTTATCAAAAAGGAGAAGTTTTCTCAATATTTCGACGAGGCTGATATACGAACCATTCGTGGATACGATCTGGATTTCATTTTGAAGTTTGGTTTCGGCAGCATTGGTGGAGAAATATTGAACGTAGCCCGTTACGGAATATGGTCATTTCACCACGATGATGAAGAAAAATACAGAGGTGGTCCCTCTTGCTTCTGGGAAATTTACAATGGTGATAACGTAAATGGAGCTATATTGCAAAGACTTACGGATCGGCTTGATGCCATTGTTGTTCTTAAAAAGGGTTTTTTAAAAACAATAAATTACTCCTATGCTAAAAATATTAATGCAGTTTATTTTGAAAGTGCACGCTGGCCTGCACAGATATGTATAGATATTCGTAATGGCAATGCCGATTACCTAAATGCTTCTCCTTCCCAAACAAAGGCACCTGTATTTTATGCTCCGAATAACCTCCAGGTGCTGCTGTTTGTGATTAAGACGTTGAGGAATTTTCTCTCTAAAAGATATAATGCTCTGTTTCGTCATGACCAGTGGAACATTGGAATCATATATGAGCCAATACATGTTTTTCTTCAACCTGGCGCTAAACCTAAGATCCACTATCTCCGAGACCCGAAAAAAGGTAAATCTCTAGCTGATCCCTTCGGAATACTAATAAACAATAAATTAACCATTCTTTGTGAGGAATTTGATTACAGTTCTTTTAAAGGAACTATTTCTAGTATTGAGCTTATTGACGGGACTTACCTTCCTCAGCCTACGGTTGCTATTGATCTGCCGGTTCATATGTCCTACCCATACCTATTTGAATACCAAGGGGAGATCTACTGCATTCCCGAGACATCTCAGGCCAGAGAGATAAGCCTTTATAAAGCCCAAAAATTTCCATATAGATGGATAAAGGTTGCCACCCTTATCAAAAACATTGCTTATGTTGATGCCACTGTCTTCCAATATGAAGGACTTTGGTGGCTTACGTGCACCGATAAGGGTTCATATTTCAATTTGTATGTCTGGTATGCATCAGAGCTTTTGGGACCATGGAAACCCCATGCAGCCAATCCAGTTAAAACAGATATTAGTTCTGTCCGGCCCGCTGGCACCCCCTTTATATACAATAGCTATCTATATCGCCCGGCGCAAGATTGTTCGAGAACCTATGGAGAACGGATTGTGCTCAATCGGGTGACACGGCTTACACCTACAGAATTCAAAGAAGAACAAGCGGCAGTTATTGAACCTTATACAAATAGCCCTTTCCCAGATGGCGTGCACACGGTATCATCTGTTGGTGATATTACCCTTATTGATGGAAAACGCTTCATATTTATTGGAAGCGCTTTCAAGCGTGTTTTAATCCGATGGTTGACCAAGATATTTAGGGTCTCTCTCACTTACACTTTTATGCTTTATAAAAAAACAAATTAACTCTTGCCCATAATTTTTGAGAACAGGCATTTTACAGAAAAAACTGTCGATTTTGTGGATTACGTTATTACTAAACCAAAGTCTAGGTATACCATAACGGTGCAGCGGAGGAAATAAGGTGTCTGCTCGTGATTTATAAAGTTTGAATCCACAGCTTTCAACAATAGCAATCCATTCATCCAGTGTGTATTTTTGATTGAGAGCATCAGGAGACCATTCGGTAGAAGGTACTTCTTTCTTTTTTCTTCTTAAGACGAAACGTCCTATCTTGGAGACAAAATTTGTAAATTTATAATACATAGCTGGGAAGGTGATTAACAACTCACCATTTTCTTTTAACAGTCTGTTTGCTTCAAGACAAAGCTTTCTTGGATTTTGTACGCACTGTATAATACCTACTGCAATTGCCTTGTCAAAGCTATTGTCGCGCAAAGGCATTTTCTCAACATTGACACAAAGAGTTGTATAATTTCGAACCCCATAAATTCTCATGGCTTTCTCTGATTTCTTAAGCCTTTCCACATTAAGATCTACCCCAACCATTTGTTTATATTGCCCAGCGTAGACAATTGCTTGTGGTCCTTGTCCGCAGCCAATATTTATCACTCTATCATCTGGTTTAAAGGGGAAAAATTCTGGATAAACCCTGCTGGATAAGAGCTTACCTTTTAAAAATTTGAATTTATCTTCCATATTATTGCTCACCGTCTCCTTTATATATAGATGTTAATATAACTGTTGTTTCATCGATTTTGAACTAGAGGACGTGACCTATACTAGCCACACCCATCGTTATAAATGTCAACTTGAGAAAGAAATTTATTGACGCTATAATAGAGAGCGCTTTCAAAGTGGTGGAAAAACATAGTGGCTTTATAATTAAGTGATTATCTGATTTTCAAATCATAATTTGGGGAATAAAATAAGAGTATGAGTTCACAGACTTTCAGAGGTTGGAATATAGAGCGAGGAGTAACTATTATGAATCAAAAGTTTCTAACAATATTAGGATTGATAGCTCGCTCGTTTCGTTTAATAGGTCTGGGCCCTTTCCTTCAACTAAATCGTGATCTCGTTGACTTCATTCTCTTGAGGTTTAGGAAGTTCCCTCTAAAAGTCTATTTAGATGGACATATCATTCATGGTTGCTTTCGCCACCGTAGCTTTCTATACCACCTGTCTAAAGAAAACTATGCGCCATTTACTACTGAATTGTTCAAAAGTCAGCTAAAACCTGGCATAACTGTAGTGGATTGTGGCGCCCACTTAGGATTTTATACGCTTCTAGCAGCAAAACTGGTCGGGACTAAAGGTAGAGTCTTTTCTTTTGAGCCAGATCCTTATAATTTTCAATGTTTGATTTTTAATATTTATAGTAATAAATATGAAAACGTAACCGCTATTGAAAAGGCAGTAGCCGACAGGATCGGAAATACAATCTTTTATCAAAACTCGAGCACGATTTCTAGCTCTCTAGGAAATCGTAAAGAAACAAAGAATTTTTTGAAAGGTGTTTCTATAAAAAAAGTTTTAATCCAGTCGACAACACTCGACTCAGAACTAAAAGACTTACCAGTAGACTTAATTAAATTTAACATTGAGGGTGCTGAACCTTTAGCGTTGCAAGGGATGACCAATATACTTCAAGTAAACCGATCGTTGACTCTGATAGCAGAAATGAATCCATCTGCCCTCTGCAGCATAGGTTCATCTCCAGAAATTTTAATTAGTATGTTGAAAAGCTACGGCTTTGATGTTTACTTTATTGACGAATTAAACCAGAGTCTGGTTCTGGTAACTGGAGAAAATCTTACCCAAAAAGGAATGTTGTATTGTAGGAAAGATGGATAGGTAAAGTTGATAGCGCCTTGAAGGTATCCACAACACACTGGGAGCGGATTGGGCTTCAACTTAAAGATTGGTTAGTCTTGCTACACAGCCTAGAACAATAAATTGACAAAATTGTATAGAGCTTTTTACTAAATAGAGTTAGAAAAAGAAGGGAGATGAAACAAAAAAACAATTTCTGGAATACCTTGTCCGAACCTATCTGGCCACCTCTAAGTTTTACCTTAAAGGAAATCATAGTGCACAATAAGAGTGTAACCCGTACAATGATAAACTGGGTACTAAGGCTACTGCGAAATGAGGTCCAAGGAACTGTTATTGACCTAGCAAGTGGAAAAAATCCGAGTTACTGGCAACATATGGAACTTGCGAAAATTTCCCCTAAGATTATTAGCATAGATCTCAAGTTTAGTTGCCATCCGACAATAGTTGCCGACATATGTGCTTTACCGCTAAAAAGCAAAAGCTTTGATACTGCCATTATTATAACCTCTCTTATGTAGGTGCCGGAACCTATAAAAGTTTTAGAAGAAATAAGACATTTATTAAGACAAAGTGGATGCCTGATTTTTTATGTTCTACTTGTTTACGACAATGCTCCCAACCCACACGACTTTTGGCGCTTTACTCCTGAGAGCATTTATTGGATTTTAAGGCAATGCGGTTTTAACAAGGTTAAAATTATACCCTTAGGAGACAGAAGGAGCACAATAGCTGATCTAATACTAAGAGGTACTCCACGACTTGAACGTCTATTTGCACCGATATTTGTTCCTTTCTTCTTTTGCTTGGACAAGGTTTATCGAATAATCTTAAAAAAAATAGGTAAGCGCTTGCCACCGTGCCCACTTGGATATGTTGTGCTTGCAAGGATAGTTTAATGCTATCACCAAAATGCTTGTTTGAGGACGTCGTCCATGGCGACTTTTGGCTTACGGAAGGGTGCATGTATAGCAGCGCGCGAGTCATTATGTTGCATCATTCTGTTGGTAGTAATGCTCCGATGAGTGTTCCCCCACTAGATTCTGGGAAGCAGGTGGCCTACCTCAAAAACTATTTTCGCATTGTGCTCCTGCGCGACCTCTCGAAAGCACTCGACGGAGCTAAAAAAGAAGATGCCTTTGCCTACATCACCTTTGATGACGGATTACTGGATAACTATGATAATGCACTTCCTATTTTAGAAGACCATGGTGTCAAGGCATCTTTCTTCATCCAGACGGGCTCAATTGGAAGAACGCATGGCGCATCTTACGGTGACCAACGGTGTATGTCGGCAACGCAGTTACGTCAATTGGTTTCCCTAGGACATGAGGTGGGGGCACACACGGTGACTCATCCTAAACTCACACACATACCTCTGGAGCAAGCCCGCAAGGAGATTATAGATTCTAAAGCTGTCTTGGAAGACCTATTGGGCGAACAGATCGTCTCATTCGCTTACCCAAAGGGCGACTACAACGAAATGGTTAAAGGACTTGTCAGTGAGGCGGGGTTTCGTTATGCTGTCACAGTCCGCGAGGCCCTTGTAGATGAGGCGACGATAGATTGGCTGGCACTTCCAAGGGTGTGGATCAACCCAACGATGGGGTGGGTGCAGTTTCGGGCGAAATTGTCACCGGTGCTGCGACTGTATAAGCGCTTCACAAAAGAGAGGAAATGAAGAAAGTATCTTTTCGGGGACGCCAAGATAAACTGGAATTAATGGTTCAAGTTTTTCAGCCTTACCTTTTGGGCAATGTACTAGACGTAGGGTGCGACCAAAAGGTAATTAGACCATTCGTGCGTGGACACTATGTAGGTATTGATATCGGCGGTGCACCAGACGTATATGTAAACGCTGAATACGGGCTGCCTTTCCGGGACAAAGGCTTTGATACTGTCATCGCGTTTGATTCACTAGAACACTTAGATCGCGTACATTTCGTGTTTGATGAGATCTGTCGGGTAGCAAGCCGCTATGTAATTGTTGGATTGCCTAACATGTATGAGTGGCGGTTTCGCTTGATGTTCCTGATTGGTAAACGGATTTCAGGCAAATATGGGTTACCTATAGATGCCCCTTGTGATCGCCATCGCTGGTTGTTCTCTTTGAAGGACGCAAGGGAGTTTGTGTACCAAAGGGGAAAGCAAAACGGTTTTCAAGTTGTGGATGAGGCATTTGGCTATTATAAATACCGCAAGCCTATAGCACGGCTGGTAACAGCCCTAGGTCACCTCCTAGGGTTATGTGGGGAGAGGGGTATGCCACTATTTGTTTACCACTACTGGGCGGTACTAGAAAGGCGGCTTTCAGAATGACGGCAACAGAAACTTCGGTACCAGTATGCGCCTTGGGGTTGGAGGTGTTTGAATATCCATTATAACCCGCTATTGTACTATGAGAAATAGGAGGTAATAAAGTTAATTTATTTCTCCGGAACCCACATCCCGAGCGAAATGGATTTACCACAGGACTTTAATATCTTCAAATTAGATAAGATACCTATATGATACCGGTTTTTCTTATTCGCTATGTATACCTGCCGCTGTACCGGCTTTTTAATATGAAGCACGAATTAGACTTATCTAGTATCCATATAGATAAGAGGAATGACTATTATATCTTTTCACGACATGATACGGAATTATCTATTTCGGACGCATTCAAAATACTAGAAGTCCTTGAGAAGAATAAAAAGGACAAAGGAGGCTTTTTGACTAGAAAAAGAAAAAAGAATGCGCTTGAAGTTAAATATCAAGGTAAGTCCTATTTTGTTAAAGAACATAGTTACAAAGGCATACCTGATATTATTAAAAACTCTTTAAGACTCAGCTTCTCTACTAAAAATTTATTTGCGATCGCTATTTTAGAAAAGTCAGGTGTACAAACACTCAGAGTTGAATATGCTATTGAAGAAAGGAGGAGGGTACTACCAAAAAGAAGTTTTCTTATTGCAAGATTTATTAAAGATTCTCAACCTTTGGATGAATATGTTTACAATATTCTACCCAAAAAGAGGCGTAAAGATTTCTTCAAAGATCTGGCACGCATAGTAGCCCATTTACATGAAAACAGTTTCTTCCATGGAGATATGGGCGGAGACAATACACTAATAATAGAAAAAAAAGGAGGATGGGATATATATCTTGTGGACCTAGACTCAGTTAAATACAAGAATCTTAAGATAAAGGACCGGGTTGAAGAGTTGGCTCGTCTTAACTGTACTTTTTTGGACATGAGAGAAGTAAGCATCAGAGATAGACTCTATTTTCTAAGGGAATATATAATTAACTCAGAGAGTCTAAATCTAAATAATGTCAGCTTTAAAAAGAAATTTATTAAGGCCATTATAAATAGGTCTTTGAAAATGGCGGAAAAACCTGGAAGGCGTTTCTTATGGTAAAAACAAAGTGGCTTTAATAATTGAATAAGATTGATTGTGAGATTATTTTACATTTCCAATGCTCGTATTCTTACTTAGTTGCTCATTTATGGCTATTGTTTCAAAAACTAAATTACTAAAGATTCAGTGTCGGGAATATAAGTGTATACTTACACTGGTAAATTAAGATAAAAAGACCCCTATAGTAAAGCAAAGCACAGATTAAGGACAGAATATAATGAAGTATCAAAATAGCAGAGTAATGCTCTACGCAGGCACTTTAAATAAAAAGCTTTCAGAGCTCTCTAAAATTAAATTTGTAAAAGACACTTTTACTCTGCAGATAGGAACCGCCGTTAAAATTGGACTAAGCACCATTATCTCAATATTGCTTGCTCGAATTCTGAAACCATCAGGATATGGAACTTACGGGCTCGTTTTTTCTATTTACGGTTTTATTAGTATCCTTGGTGACGTCGGAGTAGGGTACTCTACTCTCAATAGGTTTTCTAAAGCCTATGCAAGGGGGGATAGGAAAGAAGCCATCGAGCTTCTTGCTTTTTTTATTAAAATTTCAATTATTACCACTGCCTTTATTCTTATGCTGGGTCTTCTCGGCGCCCCCTACTTGGCTTCAAAGCTATACAATAATCCCGAAATAGGGAATCTAGCGCGTCTTCTTTTTCTGATGGCACCTCTAGGAATCATTTATACCATGGTAGCAACTGTTCTTCAGAGTGTGAGAATGATGAAACGACTTACTATTCTTGAAAGTATCAAATCATTTATTATTTCATTATTGGTTATAGGTTTCGTGTTAACAGGATTAGAAATTACTGGTGTCGTCTATGGCTATGTATTAGCTACACTTCTGTCCTCGACAATTGGATTATTAGTCTACTTTAAGTTACACATGCAACTGGGAGATACTCTCCCTTCATTTAAGGAAGTTTTAAAAAGAGTACCTAGAATAGGAATCAGAAAATACTTCTCCCTTGGATTACTAATCTCAGTTAACAAAAATATTGAAAAATTAGTTAGTAATTTGCCGGTTTTAATCTTGGGGGCTTTTGCAGCCGTGGAAGGAGTGGGTTATTTTAAGATCGCCGCAAGCGCCGCCGGATTTCTTCCTACTTTTATAGAGACTATATCAAGCAACATGGGATCAAAACTACCGGAGAGCGTGGGAAAGGGAGACATCGAAGGATTTAGAAATAATTTTATAAAGGTATCATTATATGCTGGGTGTATTTCACTCGGTTGTACCATTGTCTTCATTTTTATTGCACCATATCTTGTAATATACCTATACGGAATAGAATACACGCCCGCAGTTAAGCTAATTTATGTCTTAGGCATCTATGCAGGGGTTTGGGGTTTTCGTGTGGGACTGGACCCATTCTATAGAACAATTGAGAGAGTAGACTTAACTATTAAGATTAACTCATTACTATTCATAATTTTAATCCCTATAGGGTTAATTTTGGTTAAATACCTTAAAGCTACAGGAGCTGCACTGTTTGTAAGCAGTTGGTATGCCCTTTCAACATTTATTAGTTTTTATATTGCTCTAAAGATTCTTAAGCGACCCGAGAGATGGGGTAAAGTGATTAAAGAATCGTGCGTATAGAGGTTTGAGATGTATGAACTAAAGCCAATAAGAGTCTTCATAAGCACTTCGATGATTCTGTCCATTTTACTTCCCTCTCTTTTTTTAACAGGAGATACTAACTCTCTATCTGAAAAACAAAAAAAGGATAAAAGAGTTATAGAATTTGGGTGGGATATACCTGATACAGAATTTGTAAAGAACAATATATCAGAGATGGAAAAGAAGCCCTTTAATGGAGTTGTTCTAAATGTTAAATACAACAACCAGGACAAGTATCTAGAATCGATAGCCTTCTCAAATATATATCTCCAATATGAAGGGGTTAGCAAAGCAATTGAAGACTTAAAGGCAACTAATTTTGAGAAGTTTACAGATAACTTCCTTAGATTTAACGTAACTCCAGGTAATGTAGACTGGTATGATGATTGTGGGCCAATTCTAAATAACGTTGAGATTGCAACCAGAATCACAAAAGAAGGCGAATTGAAGGGAATCTTTCTTGATGTAGAGCAATATGGTTTCCCTTTATTTAAATACCGTAGTCTGAAATATAAGAGTGCCAAGAGTTTTAATGAGTATGTGCAACAGGCAAGGACTAGGGGAAAACAGTTTATAGAAACCATAAATAGAATTTATCCTGATATAACTATAATTCTAACCTTTGGATATTATCTTGGGACTCTAGATGGAAAGGATCTCTCTCATTCCGATTACTCACTCCTCCCCGCCTTCCTTGATGGCATATTAGAAGGCTCATCTGCTCAAACCGCAATAGCGGACGGTTTTGAATTCTCCTATGGTTTTAGGGTTACTCAGCAATTTATTGAGGGATATAAAATCATCAAAGAGAAAAGTTTAGAACTAGTAGGGGCAGGTTTGAAACCTGCCCCTACAATCGAGGATAAATATCGCTCTATAGTCAAAGCAGGCTTTGGATTATGGTTAGATTATAAGTCTGGAGACCGAGGATGGCATACAGATGACCTCTCAAAGAATTATTTTACACCCAATGAATTCAAAAACGCGTTAATCTCCGCCCAAAGGATTTCCGACAAATATGTTTGGATATATAGCCAAAGATTAAATTGGTGGACTGGTAGTAATCTACCAAGGAAGTATATCGACGCCGTCCGAGGGGCTAGAGAATAATCCATGAATAAGGAAAGAATAAAGATTCTTCACGTATCAAAAGCGACAGGCATAGCCGGTTCTGAAAACCATTTGCTTAGTCTTCTACCTAGACTAGATAGGTCGAAATATGAAGTGACTTTCATGATTCTCATAGAACAGGATAAGCCTCTAGACGATTATTTTCACATGTTTGAACAGAAGGGAATTAAAACTAAAAGATTAATCATTAGAAGAGACGTAGACCCCAAGTGCCTCTGGGAGATGTACCTATTTATTAGAAGAAATAGGTTTGATATTGTACATACTCATCTTGTACATGCAGACCTGTATGGGACGCTTGCGGCAAAACTAGCAGGAGTTAAGTGTATTGTTTCAACCAAGCATAACGATAATAATTTTCGCTATAATTGGTTTTTTAAGGTTGTTAATAAGCAGTTAAGCAATCTTAATAATAGAGTAATAACTATTTCTCAGTGGCTCGAAAAGTTTTCTAAAGAAATTGAGAAAATTAACCCCAATAAACTGATTACTATCCATTATGGACTTTCCCTTGACAGCGCAAATTATAAAGCTAATGACGACATAAGAGAGGAGCTTAGGATAGCTAAAGATACTGTATTAATTGGTACTGTAGCAAGACTGGTGAAGCAAAAAGGTCATATCTATCTCTTCGAAGCGATGGCAAGGATAATCGAAAAAAGGAATGATCTAAAGCTTCTCATTGCGGGGGATGGCCATCTTAGATCGGATTTAGAAAAGCAAGTAGAAAGGCTAGGGATAAGTAATTATGTGATCTTCACCGGGTATAGGAGAGATGTATTTTCAATAATGAAAAGCATAGATATTTTCGTTCTTCCGTCGTTATGGGAGGGCTTTGGACTTGTGTTATTGGAAGCTATGGCAGCTTGCAAGCCAATTGTTGCAACAGAGGTGAGTGCCATACCAGAGATTGTTATTCACGGAGATACAGGTTTACTTGTCTCTCCTAGGAATAGCACTGATTTAGCGAATGCCATTACTAAATTAATAGAGAATAGAGAATTAGGAAGAGTATTAGGTCTAGCCGGGAGAGAAAGGCTAACAAGGTTTTTTACAGTAGAAAAAATGGTTAAAGAGACTGAGAAATTATACGAAAGTCTTTTCCGTTCCTAAAATGCGTGGAATTTGTGGTATTGTTAGTTTTAGTGGACAAAATCAAAATACTAAGAGTAATAACCCGTCTTAATATCGGTGGACCTGCACAACATGTAACATTTATTGAAGAAGGCCTGGACAAGGGATCATTTGAATCCAAACTGGTGTTTGGAGCTGTGGATAATAATGAAGGAGATATGTCCTTTCTGGCTAGAGAAAGAGGTTTATACCTTATAGAGATTCCCGAGCTTAGCAATCAATCAGGACTCATAGCTAACCTCATAGCTCTATTTAAGCTCTACAGAGTTACAAAGAAAGAAAAACCACATATCGTGCATCTCCACCTCCTTAAAGCTCGGATACTTGGGGGATTAGCGGCGAAGCTGGCAGGGGTTCCAATTATAATCGAGACATTTCACGGGAATCTCTTTAGGGAATACTATGGTTTTCTAAAGACATCCATAATACTTATACTAGAAAAATTCGTAGGAAATTTTGTTGCGGATTGGATAATAGCTATAAGTCCTAGCCAAAAAGAGGAGTTAGTTCAGAATGGTGTTGCAAATGCAGACAAGATTAGGGTAATAAACATAGGATTAGAACTGGAGAGATTCCTAAATATCCGAGACAAAAGTGGAGAGTTTAAAAATGAGCTGGGCTTAAGAGATAATGTGCTCTTAGTTGGAATAGTTGGAAGGTTGGTGCCTATAAAGGGACATACGTATTTCCTAGAAGCAGCAAAAGAGGTTTTAGAAGTTATAAAAGACCTATCCCCGATTAGATCGGGGATAAGATTTCTCGTTGTCGGAGACGGAGAGCTTAGAAGGGAATTGGAGGAATACTGCAAGGAACTCGGTATCGGAGATTTTGTCATATTTACTGGCTGGCGAGTGGATTTAGAACGAATATATACTGACATGGACGTAGTTGTCTTAAGCTCACTAAACGAGGGAACCCCAGTATCTATTATTGAAGCTATGGCATCAGAAAAGGCGGTGGTCGCCACGAGAGTAGGCGGTGTGCCAGACGTAGTTGAAGACGGGGTTTCAGGGCTCTTGGTTTCCCCGAAAGACCCTAAGGCTTTAGCTCAAGCTATTATTAGATTGCTGAATGACCCAGAGCTAAGGGCAGTCTTAGGCAGAGAAGGGAGAAAAAGGGTATATCCTAAATATGATGTGAGGACCCTAGTCAAGAATATGAAGGACTTTTATCATGATCTTATAGAAAAAAATACCCAGGGTAGTAACTCTTCATAAGTGGCAAAATTTGTCATCTTTTTCCTAAAAAATAGTCTACCTTGTTCAAATATATTATTAATGGTAATATTGATAACTCTTTTTAGAATGGAGCAGGGGTAGCTTAACGTAGTAATTTGTTTATAGAGAAATAAATGTGAAGGAAAGTATTTCATTGTGCATGGCGATGAATTATCCCATAGTCTTTTTGATGAAATAGAGAAAGTCATTGTTAGATGAAGAAGGGTTAACCTCAATATTGTAGATAAGCTAAAGATATTCATAAATAGGAGATGTAGATATGAAAGCACTTATAACTGGAGGAGCCGGTTTTATTGGCTCATATCTTACAGAAGAGCTTTTAAGAAGAGGTGAGGAGGTATATGTAATTGATGATCTCTCTACAGGAAGCATCGAGAACATAGCCCATCTTAAGGAGAATAAGAAATTTCACTATGCCATAGATACAATAATGAACAAACCCCTTATGGCAGAGCTTGTAGATACGGTAGATGTAATATTTCATATGGCAGCCTCTGTAGGGGTAAGGCTTATTATTGAAAGCCCCGTACATACCATTTCTACAAATGTTCTAGGGACTGATACTCTACTTGAGCTTGCATCAAAAAAGAGGAAGAAAGTCATTATTGCTTCAACAAGTGAGGTCTATGGAAAAGGCAACAATGTGCCATTTAAAGAATCACAGGACCATGTTTTAGGACCAACCTTTAAATCCAGATGGAGTTACGCTTGCTCTAAGTTGATGGATGAATTCCTTGCTCTAGCCTATTATAAAGAAAAGAGGGTTCCGGTAGTAATTGCAAGGCTTTTTAACACGGTGGGTCCTCGTCAGACTGGGCGCTATGGTATGGTAATACCCACATTCGTAAAACAGGCTTTAAGTGGAGAGCCAATAACAGTTTTTGACGATGGTAATCAAACAAGGAGCTTTACCTGGGTCGGAGACGTGGTAAACGCTTTAATAGATTTAGCAAACCATCCTAAAGCCGTTGGAGAAATATTTAACCTAGGAAACGATAAAGAGATAAAGATCAAAGATTTAGCGAATTTGGTTAAAGAACATTCAGGAAGTATATCAGAAATCGTTTTTATCCCTTACGAGGAAGCTTATGAAGAAGGATTTGAGGATATGAGGAGGCGCGTGCCGGATATTTCAAAAGTCAAACAACTCATTGGATTTCGGCCTACTCTAGACCTTCCGGAGATACTGAAAACGATTATAAGTTATTACTCAGATAGGATGAATATACACCAACTGAGAAAGGTAAAATAACAGAGAGAATTCAATGGGGGAAAAAGCTCTAAGCTATTCAATTCCTGAATCTTACAAAAAAAAATATCTTGAGATAAAAGAGCCTCTTTTAAAGAGACCATTTGATTGTATTCTCTCTACCATAGGGCTAATTATATCTCTCCCGCTATGGGTAGTGATAGCCACAGCGATTAAGCTAGAAGACGGGGGCACTGTGTTCTATCCACAAGAAAGATGGGGTAAGGAGGGGTCGAAAATTAGGGTATTTAAGTTTAGGACCATGGTTCCCGACGCCGATAAGAACTGGGGGTATGTGCAAGCCAGAGAAAACGACCCAAGAATAACGAAGGTAGGAAGATTCCTAAGGGCAACTGCCTTAGATGAGTTGCCTCAACTACTTAATATATGGAAGGGAGACATGAGCTTTGTAGGTCCAAGAACCTTACCCATAAATGAGATTCAAATAGGAGAGAAAGGGAATGATAAAGAGTTACCTGATGACGCTATACTGGGATTCGATTTAAGATCAAAGGCTCGTCCTGGTCTTACAGGGATAGCACAGATTTATGCTCCTCGTGATATAAGTAGAAGAAACAAATTCCGCTACGATGCCTTATATATAAAAAGGATGAGCCTTCTGCTTGATATTAAGCTTATACTTTTTTCTTTCTGGATTACTTCAGTAGGAAAATGGGAAAGTAGAAAGAAGAAATTATAAGGAGTTTTATAGTACTGAATGTAATGAAATACCCTGCTGCAAGGGTATCAGCACATAATGAGGAAGGATTCATCGTTTCAACCTTCATCTGGAGACCTAAAGGTCTCCGCTACATTTTGAATCCATCATAAAACAAAAAATTGTAACGGAAGGCTTTAGCCTTCCATAAAAAGTATCTTTAGGTCATTGCAAGGACAGTGGAGACCCTGTAACAAGCTAGAAGGAATTGTTGAGTTCAAGAAATAACCAGAAGAGCTCGCTCCTTGATAGCCCTTGCCCTCTCTTGACCTAATATACCATTGAGTATTGAGAATGCCTTATTAATAACAGGGGGACGCTCCTTTGGGGAGTGTGCATCAGAGGCAACCATGTGAATAAGTCCTTCCTTGGCAAGCAAAGTGGTACATTGCTTGGCCCCGTCTCCAAAGTATCCTAAGAAGCTTGTAGTGGTGAGCTGAATTAAGGCCCCTAGCAGCAAATATATCCTTCAACCGTTTAGGATTAGACTGAACCTCCCGACACCTTTCAGGATGTGCAAATTTCGGAACTATCTTTGCTTCCTTTATCCGATGAATAAGCCCTTCAATTCCATAGGGAATTGAAATAAAAGGTGTTTCTACTAGAAGATGAGAGCCGCCACCTAGTGTAAGAATCCTACCCTTATCTACTAGTTCAGCCAGGTTTTCGGTAATCCCAACCTCCATTCCAGGAAGCACCTTTAGGGGAATATTTTCTTCTTTGAGCCTTGTATTTAACTCATATACCATTCTTATTCTAGCGTTTGTATGCCTTAGTGTCAAATAGTATGCAGTTGTATAATTCCCTTTATTCACAAGATATTATGATAATAGCTTTTGTATCCCTTTGTATGGTTTTGCATTAGAATTGTAGCAGAACCGTAGCAATTTCCGTAGCAATGAGAATTTAGAGAGATGAAAGAGTGCCGTAACTTCTCGAAATCA